>OGDN01000158.1_pt1 | contig 134720 bp, 161 predicted proteins | sample 1570271 | NCBI WGS metagenome assembly OGDN01 (sample SAMEA4384481, study PRJEB24528) | human gut metagenome
GGAATTGAGATTGGTAAAAAAGAAATGATTGTAAAAATGCACAGCAAGGGTTATACAATCGCTCAGATCGCTGATGTAGCGGGAATGGAAGAAAAACAGATTGAAGAAATTATTAAAAATGCGGACTTGCTGCCAGCATAAATGAAGAAGTTGTCGCCATCTGGTTGGATAAATATCTGATCGGATGGCAATTTTATTATAGAAATTCAACTATTTCCCTATATCGATACAGAAATCATTTTATATCATCAAACCCTGCAAATCTAAAGTGGTAATCACATTTCAATTCCATTTCTTTTATAAATCGAGAAAATCTTAAAAAAATCGCAATTTATTTTCAAATTTTTACACTTTTCGTCGAAAATTTTTATTATTTATAAGTAGGAGAGTAAAGAACCACTCCATATTATGAAAACGGAGGGATAAAAGAATGTGGGTATTTTGGCTTGTGTTCTTCGTTCTGATGGCAGTGGTGATTACGCTTATGTATTGCTGCCTTATCAGAGCTAGTGTGGTGGACGACGAAATGGAGAAGGCGTTTCAACAAAAGATGAAATTACGAAAGGATGAGGCAGAAAAATGTCAAGAGGACGAGCAGGAGTAATATCGAAAGAATACAAAGGGGAAGAGAATACAGAATTTCATGACATCATAAAACTTTTTAAGATTTACCGAGTAGTAAACTGGCAAATGCAGATTAAGATCAATCAGGTAAGTGTCATGCTTTCGCTTATGTATCAGGCAAATCATAGGAGTTCGAATTACTGGTTACGAAAAGAAACTAATATTTTTTCTGTTCTTTTTTCCTTGTTTATGATATGTGGAAGATTATTATATGGTGTACACTGGTGTACAGATATCATCGGAGGTGTTCTATTGAGCTTCGGATTGTTTGGAATATATCGGGGAGCCACTTTACTTTGCTGTAGGAATCAGTGACAGATTGGAGAAAAAACGGGTAGAGAAACATATGCAATAGCAGTAGGGGTGCTGTTTCTGATAATAAAAAGAATCATCCTTTGTATCGTGTGAAAAACGAATAAAGTTTTATAAAAAGGGATTGTTCAGAGTGAACATTCCTTTTTCTATTGGAAATTTGCCATAAATTGTCAAATAACAGTTGCTTAAAGGTGCCAAATAATATATAATTGACTATAATCAATAGTTGAAATATCATTGTAATTACAAGAAAAGGCAAAAGCATTGCCAAAAGGGAGGAGGAAATGTATGAAGCATTTCAGAAAAACAATTGCACTCTTTCTGGTGGTAGTTATGCTGACAATCACAATGGGAAGTACTGTGCTTGCAGGAAATGAAAATCAGGGATTTTCGGATCAGGCAGAAACGACCGTGGATAGCAGGTTTCTGGATGGAATTGATACAGCTGGTTACGATTACGTGATCACATCCCAGGAACAGGCCGATGAACTAAGGGTGTCGGATGATTCCAAATCCATTTTGGTTGCATGTGGGTCGGTTTATCTTTCCGGCATCACAGCAGGAACCATCACAATCCGCAATACAACAAAGATCCAGCTATCTAATGTTACTGCGAAAGCACTGGACATCAGCCAGGGTACTGCGATCAGCTTCACTGGTGTGAAAGCAGACCAGCTGTTGATAGCCGGGGAAAAGACAGAAGAGTCTTCCCTGCAGATTGATTCTGAAACGAATATTTCCAAACTGGAATTAAACGGCGGCCAGGCAGTAACACTGGAAGGAAGCGGAACCATCGGAGGTGTGGAAGTAAAAGAACCGGTAAGTTCCCTGGCGGTTTACGCCACCTGTAAAGTAACAAACCAGTCCGGAAAAGCACTGGAACTGGAAAAACCAGACGGAAGCAGTGAAACCCTTCCAAGTGGTGCAGCAAGCTCTCTGAAACTGGAAACTTACACCGTTACATTTGTAGCTGATGGCAGCGAAGTGGCTGTCCGTCAGACAGTTCCCGGAACTCCGGTGGATGTTACCGGGATCACGCCGGAAAAAGAAGGATACATATTTACTACCTGGTATCAGGATGCAGCCTGCACAGAAGCATATTCCCAGTTTGACTGTGTGAACGGACCTCTGACCTTATATGCAGGATTTACAGATGCTGCTGAAGCTGTGACTGTTACCTTTGAAACGTTTGGTGGTACACCGGCAGCACCTCTTACCTTTGCAAAAGGGGAAACACTTCTTTCCAAACCAGTATCCAGAATTTCTACAAATAAGGAGGGCTATACCTTCGGCGGATGGTGCCGTGATGAAGCGTGTACCGAATTATTTGCATATACAGAGCCGATTCAGGAAGATATGACTCTGTATGCGCTTTTTACTTCCAATGAAGCCATAAGCCAGGAAAAGGATGGAAGCTGTGCGGAGTTAAATGATTTCGACTGGCAGGGAGAGATCCCGCTGATTACAGATACCAAAATGACAGAAGACGAGGTTCTGTCCGCTGTCTCCTTAGAGCCGGGAGCCGGTGATCTGGATCCGATCCTGTCTGTAAAAAAGACACCGAACGGTTTCTCCATTTTCGGTGAATATTACGAAAAAGATGGAAAAAAAGGATTTGAGCCGGGAGCCACATTTACAGTAAGGCTTCCTAAAGAAATTAATTTTGCAGATTATTCCAAAGATGTTCGCTCAGTTACAGTTTCTGTTTATAAAGAGAAGGTGGAGATTGTTGGTTTTTCAGAAGATATCGATTATATTCTCTGGGACCAGGTAATATCCTACACCCCTGCTGTTGAGAAAGAAAATTCAGAAGAAACAGCAGGACAAACAGAAAAAGAAACAACTGAACTCCTTCAGGAGGAAGAAAAGGAAATTCTTTCCCGGCAGGAAGCGGATGAGCCTTCCACAACAACAGAAGAAAATGAAGAACTTCCTTCCGAAGAAAAACCGGAAATTGAAACAGAAGAGGATGTACCGGAAACCGAAACTCCGGCATATGAGCCTGGGGAACTTCTTGTAAATGGGACGCTTAACTATGAGCCCGGGGAAATCGTAGCCTTTTATGACGGCGAAATCGGCCGGGATGAAAAGAGCATGGATTCCTATACCGAAGGCTCTTTTGACGGATATGTGCTTTTTGCTCAGGTTGTGGATGTCCAGAGCGAAGGGGATCAGACAAGGATCTGGTTCGGATATGCCAATCCACAGGATTACCTGGCAGATTTTGATGTAAACACTACAGATGATGTAGATCTGGAGAGCCAGCTGTCCGAAGAAGAACTCCAGGTAGTGGAATCCAAAATCGTCAGCCAGGTAGAGGAAAACGAGGAATTAAAAGCCCAGATGCTGATGGCGGTTATGACTTCTGAGGAAACCCAGAAGATGATCAATGAAAAATACGGGGAAGGAGTTTATTCCCTGGCAGGAATGAATGCCACCCTGAAGCCGGGCAAACCATCCGTAAAGATCTCTGCATCCGGCAGCAATGTAACTGCGACGATCAGCATCTCGGCAAGTGCAGCCATTAAGAACGGTTCGAAGACGATTCTTACCATTTCACCTAAGCTGTCCTTTACCCAGAGCCTGTCCGTACAGACTAATGTAAAAGGTGGAAAATTCTGGATCGATATGTCCGTAACTTTGCGTTCCACATCCAAGATTTCCCTTACGGTTACCGCATCCTCCGGCGGCTCTGTAAAGCTGTTCAATGATGCGAAGAAAACACTTTCCGAGATCGTAAAACCAGAAGGGTTAAAGGATTCCAACGACTACAGCCAGTATGACAAAAATGTTTCCGAACTAATGAAGACAGTTGGTTCCATTGTAAATTCCTCCCTGGTCTACAATGATATTTTCAACGTCGTTCTTTTGAAGCTGCGGTTCTCTTTCTACGGAATCATTACCTTGGGTGTGGATATTGACCTTGTGGGCCAGGTCGGTGTGCTGGCAACCTTTGGCGTGGAAATTGAGGTAAAAAGCGGAGAACGCATTGGATTTGAGTATAAGTTCCTGAAGTTTGAAGGAAGCTCCTATACACAGAAGCTGGAAAGCAGCGTGACCAGCAGTGTTTACCTGATTGGTAAAGTAGGGGCAAGGGTGGGAATCCGTGTTACGATTTCCATTACCTTCTGCGGCTTCATCTCCACCAGCATAGAAGGCAGCGTCTACGCTTACGCAGAATTGTCTGGCTTCTATTATAACACCGCGAATCTGGTAAGCGGTGCAAGCACAGAGCTGGGCGCATTGAAATTTGAGGTCGGTATTGATGTGGTTGTCAAGCTTCAGCTGAAAGTCAAGCTTATCTTTAAGACCAAGAAAAAGAGCTGGACCGTATACAGCGGCAGATGGCCGTTGTGGTCGAAAAGCTATTCCAGCGGTTTTTCCTATATGAACCAGACCACGTTGGCTGACATGTGGAAGGTTGTGTCCAAAAATGCAGACCAAAAAGATTCCTTCGGTTTTTCTTCCATTCCGATGAAAAACTGGGATATGGCGAAAGGCACATGCAAAGAAAGCTTCGTTCTGGCGACCCAGAAGGATGCAGGTATTTCCCTTCAGATCCAGAATCTGAAAGTTGATGGGAAAGCAGTATCGGACAAAGATCCCCTGGCAAAACTCTTTTATGTAGGAAACGGAAAGAACAACACCAGCCCCGGATTTATTTATCTGGATCAGGGCCTAGCGGCAAAATATAACTGTAAAAAGGCAGAACTGGACCTTGTTGTAACTTATACCAACAACAGCAAATCTGCTATCGTGAAAAAGCAGGTCAGCAGGTTCCATCTTAGTAAAAAAATTTATGTTGCAACCACAAACCACACGATAAAAGTCGTGCTCAGGGACTGGTGCGCAGACGAATGGGGACTGGATCCTGCCGGCTGGGACAATGCCCTGGTTTATCAGAACACTTTTACCAGTTATCTAAGTACAGGCCAGAAAACAGCAGAGTGGAAAACCGTCAGCCTGAATTTAAACCAGATCATCCAGAAAGCAAAAGATGCTTATCCGGAACTGGCAGGTATGGAATGTAAGTGGATAAATGGAAGCGGTTCCCTACAATCCGGAATTGGTTCCGTGAAGGACTGTTCACTGGATGCGCAAAATGGAACCTTAAGATATAAAGTTTTTGCGGATGACCAAAATTATGAAACAACTTATTATCTTTATGTGCACAGATTCCCGGGTGAAAGCAGCCAGGTAAATTATCACATAAGCCTGAACGGGAAAGAAGCAGATACCACTTATAAGCTGTGGGTAACTGCTGCGGACGGTACCGTGAAGGAATTTAAGAAGCAGAAGAACGGCAGCTATGACCTCACCATAAACAAACGGGATTTTAACGGGGAACAGCAGGCGGTGATGATGTCCGTAAATAACGAACCGGATCAGAAGACCAGCCTGTCCATAACCGGCAGGGAGAGCCAGAAAGACGTCTACCTGAAACTTGATCTCCGTCAGGTACAGCTTGTCATACAGGCTGGAGACGGAATCAGGACTTTTAAGGCATATCGGAAATCATTTTTTAGAAATGTGCTGATCCGTTCTGAGGAGATCCGTTCCGGAACGAAAGTGGAAATAAGGACTGTGCTGGACCCGGATTACAGTGACCTGGAAGTCGTCAGTACATATGATAACTTTAAATACAGCGTTACTGGTGAGAATAAAATCACCTTTACCATGCCACAGAGAAATATCACGCTGGTTCTTCGGGCCTATAAACGCCATAAGATCACATTTGATTATAATTTAGACGATTACGGGGTTTATAAGACCATTTACTCCACAGAAAAGCAGGATGTAACAGCACCAAAGGATCCGTCTGTGCCTGGTTACGTATTTAAAGGCTGGTATCTGACAGCAGATGGAAGCGGGGAACCGTATGAATTTGACCGTAAGTTAAAAGAAGACAGTACACTTTATGCACAGTGGGAACCATTAGTTTCACCGGAGCAGATACTGGAATCTATAACAGGAGTTTTATCCAATCATTATACGGACTCCCTGGAAAAGTATCTTCCACTGGAAAATACCCCCAAAAAGCTTCAGGCAGAAATCACTGGAAGACTGACAGAAATCCTGGAAAAGGAAAATGTGTATCAGCTGTATGGGAACCGGATTTCTTTCCATGTGGTGCTCTCTGACAAAGTAGAAGAGACAGAAAACCAGTATATCTATACTTACCGGGCAGATATCCTTTATAAAGGTCTGGCTGGAAAAGAATGGGAAGGTACTGCCAAGGGCAGTTTCGTACTGGAAAAAATGAAACCTGAGGTTTCGGTACTGCCACTGGCTGGAAACCTGAAATATCAGGAAAAACTGGCGCTCAGTCCGTTTACGGGAGGCGAAGTGACCTACAAAGAACACAAGGTGACCGGAAGCTTCCGCTGGAATGAACCGGAGCTTGTGCCTGCAGGAGAAGATAACGGAACCGCAAAATACAAAGCGACATTTATACCGGATGGTGACAGCGCAAAGCTTTATACCCCTGTAGAATTTGAATTACCAGTGAAAACACAGATCGGTGTCCGCGTAAGCTGTAAAGCTGACAGCCGAGATTATGAAAAAGGTAATGTTACCACCACCGGAACCTATGAACTGACACGTGCCGGTGACGGTATGAAACTAACGGATCTGGAACTGACAGACGGTATCTTTAAGTTTGAACAGGAAACACCTGGTGAAAACCTAAAAGTTACCTTCAGCGGTTATAAAATCCGGGACGACCAGAACACGGATAACCTGTATGTGCTTCTGGATGAAACAGCTGAGACAACAGCCTCTATTGGAATGGTCACTCCAAAAATCGAGGAAGTTCCGACGACAGCACTGCTGGGTTATGGCAAGACTTTAAGTGACTGTACAATTACAGGCGGAAAGGCAATCTGGAAGGGAGAAATAATAGAAGGTACGTTCAGCTGGAAAACTCCAGAAGCAAAACCAGCCGGAGAAGATAACGGAACTGAAAAGGCAAACTATACAGTTGTATTTACACCTTCTGAAGCCAACATTTATCTTCCGGTAGAATTTGACCTTCCAGTAAGAACACAGATTGGTGTCCGCGTAAGCTGTAAAGCAGACAGCCGTGATTATGAAAAAGGTAATGTTACCACCACCGGAACCTATGAACTGACACGTGCAGGCGATGGTATGAAACTGGAAAATCTGGAACTGACAGACGGTATCTTTAAGTTTGAACAGGAAACACCTGGTGAAAACCTTAAAGTTACCTTCAGCGGTTATAAGATCCGGGAAGACCAAAATGCAGATAACCTGTATGTGCTTCTGGATACTACAGCTGAAACAACAGCAAGTATCCGTGAGCCAGTTCCGGCTGATCAGATTTTGTCCCAGCTGATAGAAATAATTAACGGAGGTTATGAGGATTCCATTGAAAATTATCTGCCAATAGAAAAAATGGAAGAAAAGGTAGAAAACTCCACAGTTTCTGTTATTAACGAAGCATTGGGACAAAATGAATTCCTGAAAGAATACCAGAACCTGATCTCCATTACGGCAAAGATTCAGGAAAAAGGAGAACCTCTGGCGGATGCTTACACATATACCCTGGCCATTGAAGCAGTAGTTACAACCTCGACTGGGAATACCTATACAGAAACCGGAACCTATCAGGCTATAATAAGAAAGCTTACACCGGAGTTAGGAACGAAACCTGAAACAAACATTCTGGAATATCAGAAACCGTTATCTGACTGCGTCCTGAAAGGCGGAAAAGTAACATGGAATGGGCTGGAAGTAACAGGGGAATTCAGCTGGAAGACTCCGGAAGTAAAACCATCTGGAGAAAATAACGGAACCGATAATGCAAATTATACGGTTGTATTTACGCCTTCTGAAGCCAACATTTATCTTCCTGTAGAATTTGACCTTCCAGTAAGAACGCAGATTGGTGTCCGCGTAAGCTGTAAAGCCGACAGCCGTGATTACGAAAAAGGCAATGTTACCACCACCGGAACCTATGAACTGACACGTGCTGGTGACGGTACGAAACTGGAAAATCTGGAACTGACAGACGGTATATTTAAGTTTGAACAGGAAACACCTGGTGAAAACCTGAAAGTTACCTTCAGCGGTTATAAGATCCGGGACGACCAAAACGCAGATAATCTGTATGTGCTTCTGGATACTACAGCCGAAACAACAGCCTCTATCTACTGGATCACGCCAGTGATCGAAACTGTGCCAACCGTAGCACAGGAATTTGAAATCGGTACCAGATTAAAGGATATCCAAAATTCACCAGAAAAGGATCCGGTCTTAACCGATGGAAAAGCTACATACAATCAGAAAGAAATTCCAGGAACCTGGCAATGGCAAAATCCTGAGACAATACTTGACCAGGTGGGTGAAATCCGATACACAATGCTGTTTATTCCAGAAAATACAGCTGGATTTAAAACAATTCAGGCAGAAGTAACCGTATCCACAATAAAAGCAGTGGTGACGCCTCCTGAGATCCCGGAAATGGTCTATAATGGGCAGGAACAGGCTCCGGTTATTCCAGAAACGGAATTCTATAAAACAGTTCAAAATGAAAAGCATTTAGATGCTGGAGAGTACAATGTAACGATGGAACTTAAGAATCCTGCACTGTACAGATGGCCGGAAAGTGAAGAAAAAATTACGATCCTGCCCTATAAGATTCAAAAAGCCAAAGCAGACATTACAGGAACTCCGGACCCGGAAAAACTGACCCTGATTTATGGGCAGATGCTTTCAGATGGATTGACGTCAGAAACAGAACCGGACAGAGCGAAAAAGAAAACTCTGATTGCAAAAGATATGATATCCGGAATCAAGGTGAAGGTCGCAGAGATGGAAACAGCCGGAGAATGGCAGTGGAAGCTTGAAGAATCCGAGAAAAAGCAGCTGACAGTTACTGAAAACGCTTATAAGCTTCAAGCAGTTTTTCAACCTGCTGATGAAAGCGTGGCAAAAAATGTAGAACCGATTGAAGAGATATTTACCGTAAAAGTAAAGAAGGCGGTACCTGCATTGACGTGTAAAGATTTCAGCGGAAAACTATTTAATTCAATAGATAATGAAGGAAATGTGGTTGGAAGTTATCTTTCAAATGCAGAGATTAATGGCTGGGTTGAAGCGAAAAATCCAATTACTGGCGAAACTATTGTGGGAACCTGGAAGGCAACACCTGTTGAGGACAAAGTCATCACTAAAGAGGGTGAAGAATTTGCATATAAGCTTACCTTTACTCCGGAAGATACAGTAAACTATTCAGAAGCTGTTGTTGAAAACTTGATGATTTATATTCATGTCGACTATAAGCCTGTAGTTCCAACGGACGCCCCTGCTCCAACAGAAACTCCAGCTCCGACAGACGCACCTGCTCCAACAGAAGCTCCAGCTCCAACAGAAGCTCTAGCTCCAACAGAAGCTCCAGCTCCGACAGACGCACCAGCTCCAACGGACGCACCAGCTCCGACAGACGCACCAGCTCCGACGGAATCCACAGCTCCAACGGACGCACCAGCTCCGACAGACGCACCAGCTCCGACGGAAGCTCTGGCTCCAACGGACGCACCAGCTCCGACAGACGCACCAGCTCCGACAGACGCACCAGCTCCGACGGAAGCTCTGGCTTCAACGGACGCCCCGGCGCCAACAGAACCTCTGGCTCCGAAAGAATAAATTAGCCACAAAAAACTGACTGATCAATTGAATTTGACAAAAAAGATGCTATGAAACACAAACTAAAAATTTTTTCAAAACTTCCATTAATTGCTTTGTGCCTTATGTCTGCAATCGGAGCATATACTCCGGTTCTTGCAGACAGTGAATCCCAGGTAACTGTGTGTATTCTGGATTCAGGCTGCAACATGGAAAACATTACAGGGTGGAATTATCTGGAAGGCAGCGATAACCTTTCTGACAACAGCGGACATGGAACAGGCGTCTGTGAAATCCTGCTGGAAAAGGCACTGGATGCAAATCTGGTCATGCTAAAGTGTTTTGATGGGGAATCTGAAAATCAGACAGACGATAATACCATCATCCAGGCCATCTATGACAGCGTAGATAAATACCATGCAGATATCCTTAATATGAGTTGGACACTGAATAGAGATTCGAACCTCCTCCATGAAGCAATTCAGTATGCCAGCGAAAACGGAGTCCTGATACTGGCTGCAGCCGGAAACCTGAGCTTCCAGACACCTTCTGGAAGCCAGGTATATCCGGCTGCCTGGGAAGAAGTAATCGGCGTGGCAGGAGCTGATCTTGATGAAAACGGGAATCCCATAAGTTCGCTGTGGTATCTTGGCGGTGAAGCAGTATATGTAAGCGCAAACGGAAGTTATGAAGATCAGAAAGGATCCTCCTATGCGGTCCCCAGAGTAAGTGCAGCTGTAGCAGGGTACCTGCTGGAGAATCCAGGTGTAACGCAGGAAAAAGTACTGGACTATCTGAAAAATAAAGCTGTTGATGCCGGAGACAAGGGATATGACCTTCAGTTTGGGTGGGGGTATATCGAATGAAAATTGATAAGTAGTTAGAATAATGCGGAATGTAGATACAAAACAAAAGAATGCAGCTCATGTGTTGCATTCTTTTTGTTTTATAAAGCCTGCAAAAAAGAGCGATCATTTTTCATAGGTCTTTTTTCATAAATATAATGTGGAAATTTTGTACAAATTATCCAAATAATAGTTGCGAAAAACTTTAAAGCAATATATAATTGATTATAATCAAAAGTATATGCAAAATTATAATTACAAGGATGGATTGATGTAAAAATGCCAAAAGGATTACAACATAAAGGAATCGTCAGAAGAAACAAAATGATCTATGCAGCAGTAAAATTATTTCTGGAAAATGGATACGAGAAGACAACAACAGCCTCTATTGCAAAGGCTGCCGGGATGTCCCCCTCTTCCTTTTTTGCAGCATTTGATAATAAAGAAGCCTTGCTGCTTACCCTGGTCAAAACAATGTTTGGAAGCCAGTTTGATAAGGCGGAGAAATTATTAGGGGAAACTCCGGATCCGTTGCTTGTCTATGGAGTAGAAGTTTCGATACAGATGTACATAGCCGAATTGTCAGAACCGTTGAGGGAATTATATGTGGTAGGATATTCTCTTCCTACTACTTCAGAATATATTTATATGAGCACGGCGCAGAAGATTCAGCATATTTTTTCACAATATATAAAAGAAGCAGAATTGAAAGATTTTTATGAAATGGACATTGCCTCTGCCGGAATCACCAGAGGATTTATGGCAAAAAAATGCGACCTCTATTTTACCATGGAGAATAAATTAAGAAGATTACTGAAATGCTGCTTTACCTTATATAAAGTACCGGAAGCCAAACAAGAGGAAGTAATAGGTCAGATCTTAAAAATGGATCTGAAACCAATTGCAGAGAAAATCATAGAAGACACAGTAAGAAAAGCAGAAGAAGGATTTGAAGCAGTTTTGGCAGAAAAGTAAATATTTTGAAAATTATATAAGTATAAAAGGACTGACAAAAACCTGTCAGAAGTAGCAGCGACCTGCACAGAAGATGGATTAACGGAAGTAAGATACTGTGAAATCTGCGGTGCAGTATTTGCAGCACAGAAAGCAGTGAAGGCAACAGGCCATAAAGAAGTAATAGACAAAGAAATAAATGCCACGTATTTTACTCTTTAAGGATCCTGAACCTGAGGAAATTAATGGATTTAAAGACATTACAGAAGCTGTAAACTTTTTAGATATAATTATCCAGTGTGACGGACAATCAATAAATAATAAAGAGCATTTCTGCTTCACTCATAGAACAATTGAACCACATGAGGAGCGAAGTATTGAATATAGCGATGGAAGAACCGAAATGGGATGCTTTAAGTGCGAGGCATGCGCCTGGAGAAGAACTATTCGGTATATAAATGAACCACCGTGGTATGCAGATTAAAGATATCCGGGGCACAAATTGTCATGTTGTTCATATCTGTAAGGAAATTTACAGGAAGTAAGGGGCTGGAAACAGTCCCTTTTCAAATATTTTTGGAAAGTTACAGAGAAAACATATGGATAAAGTTTTGAAAAAATAAAACAGACCCTGTTTTATGGCGAGTTAGAAAAAGAACAGTATCAGATGATCTCAGCAAGTATCGAGGAAGCAATATGATCTGATATTAATGGATATCCAGATGCCAAATATGGATGGATACGAAGCCACAAGAAAGATCCGCTCCTTAAAGAATCCTAAAAAGGCAAAGGTTCCCATCCTTGCCATGACTGCAAATGCGTTTGAGGAATACAAAAAGAAGGCGATTGCTGCAGGAATGAACGGTCACATTTCAAAGCCTGTAGAGGTTTCGGTGCTTCTGGAGACAATAAAAAAAGTATTAAAAGAATTATAATTATTCATGTTGGCATAGGAAGATGATTATTTCGACAGTATTTCTGACTCTCAAATTTTATAGGTAAGAAAGAGGAATGCGGTATGAATGATAAACAGAACGACAGTGGAAGTATAAAAAGATCGGACTTTAAACTACGTCTGGAATATTACGGTCTTAAGACCCACATCTATTTATTAAAAACTGGACAATATGCGATACAGCTTTTAAACTATCCTGAACTTTATGATGAAATAAAAGAAAATTTTGAGCATACGATTCGCCAGGTTGGAGACGATGTGGAACTGATAATTGAGAAACCTGATAATATAAGAGAAGAAATTACGCCGATCAAGAACACAGCAGATAATCAGGGGCTATTTCTTAACAATGAAATGCTGCAGAGTCTTCTTGTAAGCCGCTTTACAGACATTGATTTTCGGAAAATAGAAGTAGATTTCCAAAATGGCGTATGTTTAAAATTAATCCTGGGACATACGGTATCAAAAGAAAAAGAAAAGGAAGTTAAGACATTTCTTTTAGATATGAAAAACGGTTTTACCGATGTAGAAATACAGATAGATGAACACCTATCAGATCCTATACTGATAAAAACAGTAGATTTGGCATGTACAGACTCAAGATACAAATTTTCCATAGAAGATTCTGAGTTCTGGTTTTCCAATGCTCAAAAGATCTATTCCGGAAATCTGACAAGGGAATCCTTGCGCTTTTTTGATCCCGAAAAAACCAAGTGCTACATGGATTTTAGTATATGGCAAAATAGAAACGTAAATATCCGAAGTGCAGTACTTCTGTATGATACAGTTTATATTGCGTTTCCCCTGCAAATGAATTTTGAAAAATTTTTAGAACAGCAACATTTGACAGTAAAGGATTTATATACACTTATAGAAAATCAAAAACTGGTTATTCTCCTGCCAAACACCGAAAGTAGATACGATAAAAATATTCTGGATGAAATGTATGGGATGAATCCAAATTGCATTGTTTCTAAGAGGGGGATTAATGCATTGATGGCCATGTATTATTGTGAGCTGGAAAAGCAGTACATGAAGATCTGGAAAGGAAAAGAAGAAGTCTTAAAAGAGTTTTGCATGGACTGTGCAAAAAAGAAAGATCCGTTAGCAAAAATGTTTGCAGATATGCTTTTATGGCCGATAAGAGCGAAAAATGAAAGTTATGAATTGCTGACAAGTTATAGTCCGCTGTCTGTTTCAAGTATAGGGGTAAACAATTATTTATTACTTCCACAGCACAACAAAAGTAACATTGAATTTGAAATGACAGTAAATGCTCCTGCTATTCACATTGCAACGGCTCTTCACGCTACGTATTTTCCATTTTGCATCGAGCAGGAAAATGGAAGTTATTCCGACCTGGGTGTTGCGACACTACTGGGGGATATATTAAATATGTATAATTATCTTGGAAAAAATCAGCTGGAGCATATGAAAGAATATAGTGAACGTGTGAATAAAAAGAACCATAGTATTTGTTTGCTGAGATCTGAAAACACTGTAGATCTGAAACATATTCTGGATTACGAAAAGAAATACCATACTCCCCATACTTTGAAAAAAATACTGGAGGATCTGGCATTTCTGGATGACAAAAAATGTGAAGAAAAAATCAAAGAATATAATAATGCAATTGCTGAAGCAGGAATGGAAAAAGCAGGAATCGGAACTATTTTAAATTATATGCTTTCCGTAGGAGGATTTCTTCCGGGAGCTGGTACCGCTTTTTCAATTGCAGGCTTGTTTACGCAGATTTTAAATGATTTGGGAATAAAAGAAAAAAAGACAATTGCAAGAATCGAAAATGGTACGGCATCAGAAAAAGATAAGATATTTTTATTAGATAAAGTAAACCGTGTCGCGCACCTTGAAAGAAGTTCATTTTAAATTCAGTAAACAGTTTAAACATACAAAGACTTGACATGAAAAAATACAGCAGACGAAAATTTAATCCGTATTTTGATATAAAAAATTTGAATAGGAGAATCCCAAAATATGACAGAACTTGAAAAATTAGAAGCTGGATTGGAATACTGCTATGATGATCCAGAGGTCGAGGCAGGAAAAGAAAATGCAATCATTCAATGTAGAAAGTACAATGCTATTGATGATTTAGATTATGAGGGACAGTATGAACAACTCAAAGAGATGTTTGGCAGTGTCGGAGAAAAGTAAAGAAATCCTTTAACTTGAATATTTTTTATGTGTAATATAGTCTGATGGGGCTGGAAACAGTCCCTTTTCACTTGCATAAATATTGGAAAACTTTTTTATTTGTGAAAAGAATACTACTTGCACTATTTTCCTGGGATTGTTATCCTTATAGAAATCACAGATACCAAGATTATAGAAGACCGTCTTCAAAAACTGGCAGAAAAATATTACCCTACAGTAGAAGAAGTAGAAAAAGAAATGAATGGTTCTGCAAGAAGCCGTGTCCAGCTATTTGCAATCAGAATTGAGCATATGACAGGGAAGCTTGTAAATGAGAAATAATATGTAAGAGAGTTTGCTGACATAAAAAAGAAGGGAACACATTTATGATTATTCAGACCGGTATGCGGACGGATATCCCGGCGTTTTATTCGGAATGGCTGTGTAACCGGATAAAAGAGGGCTACGTGATGGTTCGGAATCCATATCAGCCGCAGCAGGTAACAAGATATACCTTTTCGCCTTCTGTGGTAGATCTGATTGCGTTCTGCTCGAAAAATCCGGCGCCTATGCTTTCACACATGGATTTACTGAAAACATATGGAATGTACTGGTTCGTTACCATTACCCCTTATGGAAAAGAAATAGAGCCTCTGGTTCCAGATGTAGAAACGGTAATAGATACATTTCGGCAACTGGCTGAGATTACAGGACCGGATTCCATGGGATGGCGTTATGACCCTATATTCCTGAATGAGACTTATACGCCAGAGGTCCATATCCAAAAGTTTACACAGATCGCACAGGCCCTTGAGGGCTATACCCATACCTGCGTGATCAGTTTCATCGACCTGTACCAGAAAGTGAGAAGAAATTTTCCGGAAGCCCAAGCTGTACCAAAAGAAAAACGTCTGTCACTTGGGAAAACCATGATACAGATAGCCGCGGCACATGGAATGAAAGTATATCCCTGTGGAGAAGGAACAGAATTAGCCTGTTATGGGGCAGATTGCAATGGCTGTATGACACAGGAAACATACGAAAAAGCCCTCCATACCACGCTGGATATACCGAAAAAGCAGCCACTACGGAAAGAATGTGCCTGTTTTATGGGAAATGATATTGGAGCATATAATACCTGTCTTCATGGATGTAAATATTGTTATGCTAATTACGATACCAAAACGGTTCGTCAGAATTATGCTTTGCATGATCCGAAATCCCCGTTTTTGATTGGAAATTTAAAAGCGGATGATAAAATACATCAGGCGGATCAGAAAAGCTGGATCGACGGACAACTGGTTCTGAAATTTGATTGATAGAAGGAAAAGCTATATGGAAAAGCTTTTGAAAGAACACTGAGCATAAGGAGAGTCTGAAAATGGCAAAATTATATTTCCGCTACGGAGCAATGGGAAGCTCGAAATCAGCAAACATACTAATGGTCCGTTATAACTACGAAGAGCGCGGTCAGTATGCCGTTTTGTTAAAACCAAGAACAGACAGCCGGGATGGAGAACGCAAGATCCAGTCTCGTATGGGATTATCTGCTTCAGCAGAATACGTGGATGAATTTTTAAAAGAGATCTCTACGATCTGGAAAAAAGAAAATACAGAATACCGGTATCAGGGAAAGAAAGTGGATGCAGTTCTGGTGGATGAAGCGCAGTTCCTTTCGGAAGCGGAAATAGACACTTTGTCCGACCTTGTGGATTTTTATAATATTCCAGTGATCTGCTATGGACTGCGCACCGATTTCCGCAACCGCTTATTTCCTGGCTCCAGACGTCTGATGGAGATTGCAGATGTCATTGAGGAAGTACCGACTGTCTGTTGGTGTGGAAAACGTGCACAGTGTAATACCCGGTATGCAAATGGAGAAATTGTACGGGAGGGTGCGCAGATCATGCTTGGCTCCAATGAAAGCTATGTGGCGCTTTGCCGGAAGCACTACAAAGAAGGAAAATTATGGAAAGAAGCTGGAGCAGAAAATGAAACGAGCACCAGGAGGAACTGTAAAATTATGGAAAAGGAGTAAGATATAAGAGAAAGGGGACTCTTCTATGAGTAAGAAAAAGGTAGCTTTTATCTGTGTCCATAATTCATGCCGCAGCCAGATAGCAGAAGCATTTGGAAAGCATCTGGCATCTGATATATTTGAAAGCTATTCTGCCGGCACAGAGACAAAACCGCAGATCAATCAGGATGCAGTCCGGATTATGAAAACGTCATATGGAATAGATATGGAAGCAGATGGTCAGTACAGCAAACTGATTCGCGATATTCCAACTCCTGATATCGTGATTTCCATGGGATGCAATGTAGGGTGTCCGTTTATTGACAGGCCTTTTGACGATAACTGGGGACTGGAAGATCCAACGGGAAAAAACGATGAGGCGTTTAAATTAGTTATAGAAGAAATCAGGAAGAAAATCCTTGAATTAAAGAAGAATGCGTCTTGATAACTTGCAAAACGATATTTTGATAGGAACAGATAGATGAAGCATGCTTGATAATCTGGATACCAAGACGTCTGCCAATAATCATGGAAAGGTGTGGAATACCAGAAGAAATCATATCACATGGAGGCTGTATGTGGGTCTGCACATTACCAGATCGCTGCGTACTGGTCCAGAGTTTTGAACAAGCCTGCGATTAAAGCGTATCAGGCATCCAGACGTGGGATTGTTCTGACAGCAAATTATACTGCTACGCAAAAGGGGGTAAAGAAGTGCCTGTCCGGATCTGGTTGTTGTTCCGCCCAGAATGGAGCTTTATCTACAGTTTTCTTCCATGCTGCAGGAGATTTATGGAGAGTATACCGATCTGGTGGAGCCTTATGGATGTGATGAAGCGTGGCTGGATGTGACTGGAAGTACCGCCTTAAAAGGGGATGAAAAAAAGATTGCAGATGAGATTAGAAGCCGTGTAAAAAAGGAATTGGGGATCACAGTCAGTATCGGGATTTCGTGGAATAAGATTTTTGCTAAGCTTGGAAGCGATTATAAAAAACCAGATGCGATCACCCAATTTCATAAAGAAAATTACCAGAGTATCGTCTGGAATCTTCCTGCAGCTAACCTTTTGTATGTCGGAAGATCTACCAGAACGATGTTAAACCGTTATGGGATCAAAACCATTGGGAAAATTGCAACGTCAGATCCAGATTTCCTGGAACGACTGTTCGGGAAGATGGGACTGGTCTTATATTCCTTTGCAAATGGCTGGGATGATTCTCCTGTTGAACCAGAAGGCTATGCGGCTCCCATTAAGTCCATTGGTAACAGTACCACCACACCAAGAGACTTAGCAACTAACCTGAATCCGTGAAGTTCATTCTTTAAGAGAACCAATCTTCCAAAGGTAAGTTTGTTTCATGATGTGAGCATACTTCTGTGGCTTTTTCTGTATCAGCACCGGGAACAAAAGCAGTCACTGGGCAAAAAAGGGTACACGAAATAAGCCTGCTATAAAATTGCTTTGTTACTTATGAGTTTGTGACAGCATATTTCTGACAGATATCAGAAAATATATGTCGCCAGATGTTGCTTCTTCCGAGGCCGGTTATCAACTGGCGTGCATGCATGGTTATATGTCCTGCCATCATAATCAGGTTGCTGATAACTGTGCGTAAACGACGGCGTTTAACATCCCTCTTCTGACGGGGTGCCCGTCCTCCAATTGTGCCCTGACCGATCATACGGAGAATGTTATATGCGATCATCCCTAATTCGAGTATCAGTGCATTGGTCGCGAACTTTCCGGATGGAAGCCGCTCCAGATCCATGTCTGTTTTTACCTCACTATGAAACTGCTCACATTCCCCATGGGCATGATACAGACTGATGATTTCCTCATCCGGGTCACCAAGGTTTGTCCACCAGGCTTCAACTTCAATATCGGGAACAAGGTTGAACTGACCATACTTATCAATGGTTCGCTCTGTAATCTCGTATCCGGCACGGAGTGTATACTCTGTATTGAACTGCTTACTGGTAACGGTTTTCCAGTCACTGCCTATATAGACGGTTTTTCCGTCTCTGGGACTGGTTACATTCCGGCAATACTGCTTTGCCATTTCAAACCAGTCATCCGTGCTTTCTCGGCGAAGTTTTCGCTTGATAATGAAAAAGCTTCAAAGTAAGGTTTGCCCATGCAAAGCATTCCAAGGTAAGTGAGTACAATATCACCATTTTTAATCTGATGCTGAGACCGATTGGATGTCACGTCCATGCGATTGAGTTTTTTGATGAAATCGCTTTTCCCAAGGAGGGCGCCAACAACAGCCAGACCGCTGGCTGGGATAATACGTTCATTTGTAAACTCAACAATAATGTTCTTATTGGTGTTCAGTGTGATTCGGTGGTTGTTATTCATGGTAAAAGACTCCAATCCATAGATTTTGTTATGTCTATTTTACCACAGACTGCTTTCACCTGGTGGGTGAATAACAATATTGGAAAAAAATATTGCAAAAGCATGAAACTATAGGGTTTAAGGAGTATGTGAGGAAATCAACTTCACGGATTCAGGAAAAACCAATAAAGCAGACAATAGATAATATTCTCAGTAACGCAGCCAAAAGTAGAATGTCTCCATGACAGCAGAATATAATAAATTAATTCTAAAAATAAAGGGAGCTCTTTAATGAAGCAAAAACCCTTATTGATCAGCCTGTTAATTTCTCTGGGAACCGGAGTGATTGCAGGCTTTCTTACTTTTAAAAGTATGGAACAATACTAGAATGAGCCGCCTAATAATTGTGAAAATCAAAATTCAGTAATACGGAATATAGAAAATCAGGAAGTTAATCTTTTATCAAAAGAAGAACTTTGCAAACGGCAAAATCAAATCAGATGAATGTCTTTTTACACTATATTTTGACTATTCACGCAAAAATATAGACAGAGAAACTAGATTTAAATAATATATATAATATAGATATAAAAACAGTTAAAAGAAGAAAGGAGAAAAAATAGAGAAAGCATGTTTGCTATCTTTTGTATTGCTGTTCAGTACTTTAAGTCAAAGTATTGTAGCAACAACCGTGTATGCAGGCAATATTCTTATGATGGAACAAGATTCAGAATTGCCTGTAAAAGAAGATCAAGCAGATATTACGGATCAGGATCATCAAGAGAAAAATACTGATACAGAAAACACAAATTCAGATAAAGAACAGGGAACTGAAGAAAGCACGGATTCAGATAAAATAGTTACCGCATATGTATAAAATACAAGGGGGTTAAATCAATGAAATTTGATGTTAAAACACAGGGAAAGAAAATGGAGGTTGCTTTGGAAGGAAGAATGGACTCTGCAACAGCACCGGGATTTGAGAAGGAGATTTTCCAAAAGCTTGATGGAGTTACTGAGCTTGTTCTGGACTTTACCGATCTTGCGTATCTTTCCAGTGCCGGATTAAGAGTTCTTTTATCCTGTCAGAAGAAAATGAATGCAGCAAAGGGAAGTATGGTTGTAAAGCATGTCAATGAAATTATTATGGAAGTATTTGAAGCAACCGGATTTGACAGTATTTTGACAGTCGAACAATAAAAGACAGATGAAAATGGGGAAAAGAATATGACAATTGAAGAGAGAAAATTAACACCTGCCGGACAGGGGAATCTGCAACAGATCAAATTGGGAATACCGGTAGTGGAAGCATTGAATCGGATGGCAGAGGATCCCATGGGGGAAAATGAAAAGCTGCTTTTAAGGATTCTGGAACAAAATAAGGATACGGAATATGGAAGGAAATATGGCTTTGCGAATATTCATTCCATAGAAGAATACCAGAAGAAGGTTCCGGTCAGTGTATACGATGATTATGCAGGCTATATTTTAAGAATGAGTGAGGATGGGGAGGAGAATCTGATTACCTCCGGTAAGGTTGTACATTATAACAAGTCTTCAGGAACGGTTGGAAATCCCAAGCGTATACCGTTGACGGAAGAGGCTTTTCAGGTTTTTCAGAAGTATAATGGTCCCTACCGTATGGGTCTGGTCGCAAAAGAACTCGGAGAAGACTGGATCAACGGACGGAATATGTCCATTGCGGAATCCATTGCAGAGATCCAGCACGTGAAAAGCGGTGTTACTTATGGGGCTTTGTCAGTAAAAATGATCGGTGAATTCCGCCCTTACCTCGGAATGAGTTTTACATCTCCCGATGAAGCAATTTATCCGGAATCGGAAACCAACACCAGATATCTGCATGCACGTTTCGGACTGATGGACCAGGATCTTACGAATATGGCAGCGAACTTTCTTGGATTTTTACTGGAAGTATTGCGTTATATGGAACAGCATTGGGAGCTTCTGGTTAATGATATTGAACAGGGAACGATTGATCTGGGTATTAAAATGTCAGAGGAAGTCCGTTCCAGTCTCTTAAAGAAAATTCAGCCCATGCCGGAGAGAGCGCAGGAACTGAGGGGAATTTTCATGCAGGGGTTTGAGGAACCGATTGTACCGAAGCTGTGGCCTCATGCACAGTTCCTTACCGGTGTCGGTTCCGGTGGATTTAAGGTTTATGCTGATAAGATCAAAGAGAAATATATGGGAGAAAAAATAGCCCGTTATTTTACCGGAATTAATGCATCTGAAGGCATGATCAGTGTCCCGTACCGGTTAAATGATGAGAAGAGCGTGCCGGTTCCGGACAGTATGTTCTATGAATTTCTGCCGACAGACGCAGATGATGATTTCTCCAAAATAGTAACGATAGATCAGCTTGAGACAGGTAAAGAATATGAAGTGATTGTTACGAATCTTTCCGGTTTTTACCGGTATCGTATGCGTGATGCGGTAAAGATTGCAGGAAAATATAAGAATCTGCCGATTCTGGAATTCATCGGACGTATTGATCAGACAGTCAGTATTATGGGGGAGAAGACAACAGAAGTGGCACTCAGGACTGCCGCAGAGGATACAGCAAAGCAGCTTGGCTTTGACATGATTGATTTTACAGTATATCCGGATGTTGAACATGTTCCTCCACGTTATACTTATTTTATGGAAATCGAAAGCCTTCCGGAGGGGATGAAAGCAAAGGAAATCCGTTTTTTTCTGGAGAGGAATCTTGCTAAGGCCAATCCGTCCATGGGAGATAAGGTGGCAAAAGGAATCTGTGCGCCAACTAAGTTAAATATCTTAGAGCCGGAGACATATAGCTTATACCGTGATCTGATGATAATGAAGGGAATTGCGCCGGCACAGCTGAAGCCTGTGCACATCATCCGGAATGAACTGCAGCGGAAATTCTTTTTCAGTCAGACAGAATACGGGGTGGAGCTTGTAAAATAAATGGAAGGACTTTGTGAAAATAAAAGGAGAAGCCTATGAAAATTTTAGCTTTAGTAGCAAGCCAGGACAGTACTGTGGAAGATGTTAAGACAAATGGAAGAAGGCAGATGCAGGCACTGATAGGTAAAGATAAGGAAGTGCTTTTCTGCGAATATTCCACGATTGAAATTTGCAGGAACGGGGAACTTGTGATCACCTGTCTGGGCGAAAAAATGGAAAAGCCGGATTATTTCTGGCCACTACTTGGATCCACGGATGGATTTATTCTGGAGAATATGCTTCAGGATGCGGGAATTCCATCTATTTTAAATCTGCGTGAGCTTCAGGTCGCAAGAAGTAAGATTGCAACTTATCAGAGATTTGCACAGAATGGAATACGGGTGCCTGATACGATGGTGTTTTTCAAAGATTCTGATCCCGAAACACTGTCTGGTCGTTTTGGTTATCCATTTGTTGTGAAGCCGGACAGTGGATTTGGCGGGATTGGTGTAGAACTGATCCATAACGGCCAGGAGCTTAAGGATTACTTTGCAACTCTTTCCTATGGACAGGCTTATGTGGCACAGGAATATATTGCTACTTCCAAAGGAAGAGACATCCGTGTTGTTGTTCTCCATGGCAGATATTATTTTTCGATGGAGCGCCATGCATCGAATCCTGATGAATTCCGTTCGAATGTACATGTGGGTGGAACTACACAGGAGAAGACTCTTACCGAAGAAGAAAAGGTATTCTGTGAAAAGGTGGCGTCCATATTTGATCTTCCGATTATCGGACTGGATCTTATGATTGGTGATGGAGAGTATGTGCTGGCAGAGGTAAATGCATTTCCGGGTATGCCGGGGCGTAAGATGATGGATGCATATGCTTCCGTTATTGATGATTTTATGGAGGGACAGGCATGACCGGATTTTTGCGAAGAGTATTAAGCCCATACAGGGGACTTTTGATACTGGTCATTTTACTGCAGCTTGGTCAGTCCTTTTTAACCATGTATCTGCCAACAATCAATTCCAGAGTGATCGATTATGGTGTGGCGAATGCGGATGCTGCATATATCATGCATCAGGGAATTCTCATGCTGGGAATAGCTCTTATCCAGTTACTGCTATCAACCTTGGCTGGTATTTTCGGAGCAAAGGTGGCACTGATGACCGGACGGGATTTGAGGGAGCAGGTTTATGAGAAGCTGATACATTTTTCACGCAGGATGATCGGAAGCATGGGAGCTCCTACGCTGATTACAAGGGCAACAAACGATGTACAGCAGGTAATCCAGTTTATTACGTTCTTATTTACCGCGATTATCGCAGCACCGATGATGTTTATCGGAGGTCTTGTGCTTGCCTTGTCCCAAAGCGTGAAGCTTTCGGTGGTATTGCTTGTGACGATACCTCTGCTGCTTGGGGTTTCTGTGGTATTTTTAAAGCTGATCCTTCCTTATTATAGAGAACAGCAGACGAAAATAGATGAGATGAATACCGTACTCAGGGATCAGATTTCCGGTATCCGTGTGGTAAAGGCCTTTACGAAGGAACAAGGCGAGAAGGAACGCTTTGAACGGATTAACGGAGATCTTTCAAGGATTAATACCAGCATCGGTAAGATTACAGGGCTGATGCAGCCAATCTTTACCCTGACAATGAGCTTTGCCAATATTTCGCTGATCTGGCTTGGCGGCCGTATGGCGGGGAACGGTCAGGTACAGATTGGACAGGTGATCGGCTTCGTAACCTACATATCCTTTATTCTGACAGCAACCCTGATGGCTTCCATGATTTTTATTATGCTGCCAAGAGCCGAGGTATCGGTTACACGTATTGAAGAGATTTTAAACAGTGAAAGTGAAATTCAGGACAGAGAGGATGCTTTTTTGCCAGAGCAGTTCCGGGGAGAAATATGTTTTGAACATGTGACGTATTCCTATGCACCGGATAATGAGCAGGTGGAGCCTGTATTGAAGGACATTTCCTTCTGCGCACAGCCGGGTAAAACGACGGCGATTATCGGATCTACCGGATGTGGTAAGACTACCTTGCTTGATATGATTCCACGTCTTGCAGATGTGACAGAGGGGACGGTCTTCGTAGATGGCATGGATGTCCGGAAGCTGTTAAGGCATGAGCTTGATCAGGCAATCGGCATGGTTCCGCAGAAGGCTTTCCTGTTTTCGGGGACGCTGGAGGACAATCTGCGGGATGGAAAACCGGATGCAACACAGGAAGAACTCTGGGAGGCTCTTTCGATTGCGCAGGCAAAGGAATTCGTGGAGAAAAACGAACGTGGTCTTAAGATGAAGATTTCCGAAGGGGGAATAAACTTTTCGGGCGGGCAGCGGCAGCGGCTTGCAATCGCAAGAGCAATTGTCCGCAGACCCTCCATCTATTTGTTTGATGATTCGTTCTCTGCACTGGATTACCGGACAGACCAGGAGCTGCGAAGAGCACTGAAGCCGGTTACACAGAATGCGGCTGTGATTATTGTTGCACAGAGAATCAGTACCATTAAGGATGCTGACCAGATCCTTGTGATGAATCAGGGACGTATTGAAGCGGTTGGAACACATGAAGAACTCATGCAAAGCAGCCGGACTTATCAGGAAATTGTGGCTTCCCAGCCCACAGATAAGGAGGTGGCATCATGAGTACAAAGCAGAAAAAGACCATACAAAAGGGGTCTTTCAAGCGGCTGTTAAAGCTCTTCTTCTTTAAAAATAAGATGCTGACCGCTCTTATGCTGTTCAGTATTGTTATTTCAGCGGTTGCTACAGCGCTGGGACCGCAGTATCTGGGGTATGCAACGGATTCCATTGTACAGGATATGTCAAACCCGGTAAGCAGTAACATTCACTGGGACCGGTTTTTCTTCTGGGCAGGGATATCGAGTGTGATTTTTCTGATCCAGTTCGTATCGAAATGGCTGTCCGCATGGTTTTCCACACGGATCATCTCTGATACGGCGAAAGAATTGCGCAGTCAGGTAGAGACAAAGCTATGGTCGCTGCCATTAAATTATTTTGATACAAACAGTCACGGAGATATCATGAGCCGGACCACAAATGATATTGATAATGTGGTCACGACTCTGAATTCTTCCGGTGCAGATACGATTTACAGTATTTTCCAGCTGGTCGGGATGATTGTCATGATGACTGCAATTAACTGGAGGCTGGCATTGATCACTGTGATCATTATTCCGGTCTCGGGCTGGATTGTGACCCTGATTTCCAGGTTTGTGCGTAAGGAATATCAGAAGCAGTGGTATTATACCGGAATGATTAACAGTAATGTGGAAGAGAGTGTGAACGGACACAATATTGTGAAGCTTTATGGTCAGGAAGAGAAGTTCGTGGAAGCTTTCAGGAAGCAGAATCGTCTGCTGTATGAATCTTCCTTCAAAGCTATGGCCGTATCGAACCTGATTCAACCATTGTCCCGGTTCTTTACGAATCTGAATTATGTGATTGTGGCATTGGGAGGTGCTTTACGGGTAATATCCGGACAGATGACGGTCGGAGATGTGCAGGCATTTATTCAGTATACCAGACAGTTTCAGACACCCTTTTCCAAGCTGTCCCAGGCGTATTCTTCACTGCAGTCCGGAATAGCGTCTCTTGACCGGATCTATGAGCTGTTAGATAGTGAAGATCAGGCTGAAGAAAAACCGGAAGCCAGAGAGAGCTACCGGTTGCAGGGAAAGATCGATTTCCGGGATGTGAGCTTTTCTTATGTACCTGAGAGGAAGCTGATTGAACATATGAACCTTGTTGTAGAACCGGGCCAGATGGTCGCTATTGTTGGAGGAACTGGTGCCGGCAAGACAACACTTGTAAATCTGATCGAACGATTTTATGAAGTAAACATTGGAGAAATTATTTTTGATGACAAAGTAGAAATTCACGACCTTACAAGAGCATGCCTGCGGGAGAACATTGCAATGGTTCTGCAGGACACCTGGGTGTATAAAGGAACGATCGGAGACAATCTGAAATATGGTTTGAAACGGGAAATCACGGAAGAAGAATTCCGGAATGCATGCCGGGAGACCTTCGTGGATCAGTTTGTAAGTACACTGCCTGATGGTTATCAGACTGTAATTTCCAATGAAATGTCAAGCCTTTCTGCCGGAGAAAAGCAGTTGTTGACGATCTGCAGGGCATTTCTTGTGAAACCGAATATTCTCATTTTGGATGAGGCAACAAGTTCTGTAGATACCAGAACCGAAGCCATGATTGATCAGGCACTTGATAAGCTGCGGGAGGGACGGACAAGCTTTGTCATTGCCCACCGTCTGTCCACAATTCGCAATGCAGACGTAATCCTGGTTATGGAGAACGGGCATATCGTGGAGCAGGGCAGCCACAAAGAGCTATTAGCACAAAACGGAGCCTATGCCAGATTATATCAGGCACAGTTTGAATCATAGAAAATAGGCGGAGGAAGAGATTATGCGTATTGTATTTTATAGTGCGTCAACATCAGCACATTCCAATTCATCAACAAAAACAACCTACCAGCCGTTCCGGGCAGATACCTGGGATGAAATGGACCGGCTTTATCCGGACTGCGAATTTGTTGTAGCAGGACCCCTGAATGGTTCTTACATTTTTGACGTGGCAGATGGGGAAATCTGCAAAAAACCTGAGAAGGTGAAATACGTGCTTTTGGAGAGTGGAATGAGTGCGGAGGATACGGCAGAGCTGATTGCACAGCAGAGACCGGATATTGCTGTAGCAATTGCATCGGGAGCCGTTCCCTTTGACTGGGTACCGATCAAGACCGCTCTCATTGCTGAGGAATTACAGAAAAGAGGAATTGCAACCATTGCCAATAATACGCTGGTGTCAGTGGCAGCATTTGATAAGTGGCGTAGTAATATCATGTTCCGCAGCTTTGTCAAAGCGGCAAAGGGAATCTATATTCACCATGAGCTGTTTCTTGCGGAGAAGAAGAATCCGGGTGTCAGTGTAAATGTATATAAGGAATATGTTTTTTATCGGATTAAGGAAATAAACTTTCCGGTCATTGTGAAGGATACATTAGGTGCAGGGTCAATCGGAGTGGAAATCATGAACTCCTATGAGGAAGTAGAGAGCTTTCTTAATTCCGATCGGAACAATTCAGATATAATGGTGGAAGAACTGATTCAGGGAGAACAGTTCGGAACGGAAATTCATGGTGTAGAGGGACGTTACAGTGTCCTTCCGCCGATCGCCTTTTCTGTAACAAAAGAGGGCATTACAGATCCGTTAAGCTCTGTAAAATTTGGTCCGGTGACGGATCCTTCCTATCATTTTGAAAAGGTACAGGAAGAACTGCTTAATATGGCACAGAGTTTGAAATTTGAAGGAACGGTGCAGGTCGATCTGGTTTACCGGGCAGGAGAATGGTATATTATCGAAATTAATCCAAGATGGTCCGGAATGACAACAACAACGGCTGCCATGGAGGGAAGAAATCCACTATCTATTTTTGTGGACAGCATACTCGGAACTGACAAAAATTACAGTATGAAACGGAACCTGAAATATGCATTGAACTTTAAGATGAAAGCAAGGTCGCAGGAGGATCTGATCCGATTATATGGGAATCCGCATGTGGATTATATTATGCAGCTGGAAACCTCAGTGGCAGGTATGGAGAAGATCAACTATTGCGAGGTTGTTATCAGCACCGATCAGGAAAAAGAAGATATTATGAATATCCTGAATGAACTGGAAGAGGAATTCCCGGGGCTTGTTTCCGATGATGTGAAAGCAAATGCCGGAGAGCTTGTTGCAAAATATCAATGAGAATTCTGCGGTCGATAAGACCGCCGTTTTCTGCTGTTTGCAGAAATTAAAACCATTTTGCAGCGTATTGCTGTAATTGTTCCTGGACATCCCGGTAGCTGTATTTGCTGACCGGGATTATTTCCTGATTATTCAGTGTGATTTCAAAGCGTCTGATTGAACGGACAGCATACAGAGAAACAATGTAGCATCTGTGACATTGCACGAAGATATCTTTCGGCAGAATTTCACGGACTGCAGAAAGGGATTTATATATCTTCGTGACAGTACCATCCTGAAGATGAATCTGCAATTCTTTATTGATTATTTCAATATAGGTAATATCCTTGATATGAAAGGATACAGTTCTGGACGGAGTGTCGATTATAATGGATTTCGGAATCAGATGTCGGATTGCACGGGTTAGTGCTTCTGCAAGTTTTTGACGGCTGACCGGCTTGAGGATATAACCTACAGGTTCAGCAGAATATGCATCGAATACAAATTCCTTACTGCTGGAAATGAAGATAACGGGAATTTGTTTTCCAGTGTCATGGAGACATTCTGCAAAGCTGATCCCATTGTTTTCACCCAGCATAATATCAAGAATCAGAATGTCACAGCTTTTAGGAGTATTCTGCAATGTATTTTTTAATTCTGAAATAGAAGTATATTTTCGAATCTCGCAGGATTCTCCCATGGATGCTAAAATATCGATGATCATTTCAGATATCTGTGTTAAAAAAATCGGTTCATCATCACAGATGACAATATGGTACATAGTGAAAGCCTCCTATTATTCGTTATTTTCGTCAAGACAAAGCGTTGTTGTTACAGCAAAAAAGCCACCACGTACCTGTACGTTCAGTATACCATTGTATTTTTCGGCGATTCCATTGATGATCTTAAGACCGTAACCGTGTCTGTCACTGTTCTTTTTACTGGATTTATATTTTCCATTCGTGATTCTCAAGTTATCCTCATTGCAGGAGTTTTCACATTTAATAAACAGAAAATTTCCCTTTGAATGGAGATTCAGCTGGATGATCCGCTGTCCTTCAGAAACCTTCTGACACCCTTCTACTGCATTTTCCAATATATTTGTCAACATCCGGCACAAATCAATGTCTTCCATGTTGAGTTTTCTGCCAATGATAATACTGTACTCCACTATGGCTTTATAACGGCTGGCACGTTCTGCAAATTCTAAAAGGATGGAATTGACCAGAGCATTGGCTGTGTAGGTGACAAAAGGAAGCTGTTCGGCTTCTTCAGTAAATTTCTGCGTATATTGTCTGGCACCTGCATAGTCCTCCTGTTTAAGATAGGCGGACAGGGCATTCATATGATGCCGGATCTCATGGTGCATTTCCAGAATATGTTCATTGTTTTCTGCCTGATTCCGGTAGCTTTCCAGTATCCGCTCGGAAATTCTCTGTTCTTCCTGTTTGCTGCGGATGTATTCCATGACACTAAAGAATACGGCATATACTATGAAAGCAAATACTGCAAACAATACAAACATAGCATGGACAACCATATTGGTGGAAAGATTTATTATGCTTGAGAATTGTGCAATGCTGGCAATTAGAATAAACAAAGCAGGGAGGGAGCAGAGAATCTTCCAGATACGTGATTCCAGATCAGCGTTGATCATAGTACGGATTCGCTCCATCAGCATGAGAAATGGTTTCGCAAGAAGCAGATTTATGATAAGTGTGAGAATCAGTGCAAGGGGCGGATACATAAAATGATCGGACGGAAACCGGAAAGTACGGTGCAAAAAAGTAACAGTACTTGTGACAAAGAATCCGTAGCTCATTACAACAAAAAATACAAACAGTTTTTCTACTGTTTTTGCCTGGATGATAAAGCAGTACAACATTCCGAACAGTAACAAGGCAATATAAAAAATAGCATTCGAGATCAGCTCTTTGTAATCACCGCCGATGTTGAACTGTGCGATAAGAGAAAACGGAATGACCATTACAAAAAAAATGGACAGTGCCATGCGCATTGCCTTTTTTGTGCTTAGGCGGAAACGATCCCGGAATGTATACAAACAGAAAAATGCATAAGGAAAAATCTGAAGAGAAAATCCGCAGAAATAACGCAATGCTATCATAAAAACCTCCTGTCATAAAAATAGATAATGGTCAGGTTACCTATTAAAAACAAGTATACCATTGGCAGAAGGCAAAATCAAATCATATGAAGGTCTTTTCACACCATATTTTGACTATTCACGCAAAAATATAGACAGGAAAGTCAAATTCAAATAACATAAATAATACAGATACAGAAAACTGTCAAAATGAGGAGAGCTTTTGATACGGTATAATGCCCGAAAGCTCGCTCTTACTGGCATCGTAAAGGAAAAAATATAAGAAAAGGAGACTAAAAAATGAAGAAAAGAATGATTATTGTGACGGCAATGATTATGGGAACTCTGGGAGCAGAATGTGTGAGTGTTCAGGCATCGGATACGTTACCTGAACTGACAAAAGACAATGCACTGGAACAGATGATGAAAGCAGGAGAAACAGACAGTCTTGTAAGCAATCATAAAAGCTATGAAGCTACCTGTGAATATATACTGCAGAATACAAAGGTATATGACTATGAAGATTCTGAAGTGATGTATGTAGAGATGTATGGTACTACCCAGATGCTCTATAAAGATGGCGAATTAAAATACGGAAAAGAAGGAGATGAGTATCTCTCCTGTCTGTATATTGATGAAGCAGATGGAAATGCAGATGATCTTATAAGCTTTTACACAGATGAAACCATAGAGGAAGAAGTGACGGATCTGAAGGAAGATGGTGATACGATCATTATACAGACAAAGGTACCTGAAGAACTTACGCAGAGCACATTGAATTCTCAGGGAGATGGAGAATCCTACACAGAGGGAGACTGGATTTCTATGGAATATGTGGTTGCTTCGGATGATTACAGACCACTGAAACATACTCAGATTCTGAATCATAAGGACGGCACTTCGGAAGAAGCTTCGAAGATGGAATTCTCCTACGGCGTGGACAGGCCTGAGGATGTAGCAGATCTCTGTGAAAAGTACGAAGAAGCAGAAAAAGCAGAAGGTGATGTACGTAATGTGACAGTTACTGCAGCTCCTGGTACAGAGCAGGAAAAGGATTATACAATCACGGTTCCAGCAGATAATCATGTATGGATCATGCTTCATGACGATAATTCTTATTACATTATGTATACAGATAAGGAGTGTAAAGAACTGTACGAGCCAGAGGAAGATGTGAAAGAAGACACACATCTCTATGCAGAGATTGAGTCTTATGAAGAGGCGGAGGATGAAGTATGAGGAGTTTGAGCGTATTTATCAGGAATATTATCTGAAAATTTTGACATTTATACATAAAAGAGTTCCTGATCTGTATGAAGCGGAAGAACTGACTGGAGATGTATTTCTGTCTTTTTACAGAAATATGGACAGTTATGATGAAGAAAAAGGTAGTATAGCTACCTGGTTGTATGCAATCACAGCAAACCGCCTGAAAAACTATTATAGGGATAAAAAGACTCATTATTCTCTGGAAATCCTGAAGCAGCAGACAATTCCCCGGGAAAAAATGCCGGAAGAGATTGTGGCAAAGATTATGAGAGAAGAGACATTAAGAAAAAGTCTGGAGCAGCTTTCTGACAGAGAACGGGAAATTCTTCTGGGAAGATTTTATTATCAGAAAAGTTCCACAGAGCTTGGCGGGCAGATGAATTTATCACCGGGAAATGTAAGGATGATACAGAAACGTGCTCTGGAGAAGTTGCGAATGATTATGGAAAAACAGGGGGAATAGGCGTTCAGGCTACAGAGACTCTGCCTGAACTGACTGGGGATAATGCATTGTAATAGATTATGAAAGCCGGATGACATATTTCAGATATGAGATATTTGCATATGGGTAGTTTGAAGAGGAGGGAATTGTATATGTGGACAAGGAGAGAATTGAAAGAGTGTGCCAAACAGCTTTTAAAGATAAATTATTGGAAAGCAGTTCTGGCAGGAGTTATATTATCCCTGATTGGAGGTTCAGGAGTGGTCTCGGTAGTAGAAAGGTCTTCTTCCGGAAGTTTTGATGAAGTGATAGGCGCAGTAGAAACTGATGATTTTGGCCTTGTTTTAGGAATTGCACTTGGAATTGTGGCAGTTGCGTTGCTTGTTAACTTTATTATGACGATTTTGATTTGGAATCCTCTGGAGGTGGGATGTAAAAAGCTGTTTATTCAATGTGAATACGGAACAGCGGAGACGAGATGTATCTGGTCGGTGATCAACAGGAGAGATGGAAAGAATGTTGGCTGGATTATGTTTTTGCGGACATTGTTTGTAAGCTTATGGAGTCTTTTGTTTATAATTCCGGGAATTATAAAACAGTATGAGTATATGATGATTCCGTTTTTGTTGGCAGAGAATCCACAGATGAATCGAAAAGAAGCTTTTGAAAAGAGCCGTCAGATGATGAAGGGAAATAAGTGGGCTGCATTTGTATTAGATCTGTCTTTTATAGGATGGAGCCTTCTGGGAATTATAACATTCGGGTTGGTTAATATATTCTTTGCCGGACCATATCAGTATTTAACACAGTCACAGCTTTATTTTCGCCTGAAAGAACAGCAGAAAGAGGAAAGCTATGGATATTGAGTATTTATTGTACCTGCAACAATTTCGCGAAACGGTTGGCAGTATTCTGACACCGCTTATGAATGCAGTAACAAAGCTGTCCGCAGGATTTTTACCTATTGCAATGATGTGTATGATTTACTGGGCATTTGACCGGAAGGCGGGACGAAAAATCCTGGCAGGACTTGGGGGCGGTCTGTTTATCAACGGATTTTTAAAGCTTACTTTCTGTGTCTATCGCCCATGGATACGGGATACACGGATTTTACCCTATGGTGATTCTAAAACAGCAGCTACCGGATATTCATTTCCAAGTGGGCATACAACGCGGGCAACGGCTATGTTCGGTGGAAGTGGACTTTGGTTCATGGAAAAAAAGCACAGTGTCGTTGCAGGTCTGTTGTTTGTGCTGGTATTTCTGACTATGTTTTCACGAAATTATCTGGGAGTGCATACTCCGCAGGATGTTCTGGTGGGATTTATATCAACAGCAGTTATGATGTATCTGACCGGGTGGTTGGAATTGTGGAGTGAAAAAGACAAAAAAAGAGACCTCATGATTCTTGTGGCAGGGCTTTTGATCTGTATTGCTGCTGTGCTGTACTATGAATACAAACCATATCCACTTGATTATCTGCCGGATGGATCACTTCTGGTTGATCCTGCTAAAATGCGGGGAGATGCATATGAAGGAGTCGGATTTATTGCATCCTTTGTCATCTGCAGGATACTGGAAAAAAGACAATTAGATTTTGACAGAATTTCGCAAAAGCTAAGGTTGTTTATCAGTATTTTTGCATTAATTCCTTTGTACTGGTGGATAAATACAGGGTGCCCATATATAATAGAAGAAATAAGCCGAAGCCTTGGCAAGTTCCTCAGATTTGGGCTTGGAATCATATATATCATGGTGCTGGTGCCAGGAACGGTGGTACTGGCAGGAACTCTGACTAATCGTGGAAGTGATAAGGTGACCAGAGAAAAACAGGGGCAGCCCTAAGGCTGCCCGGAAGGATTGATATAGTTATTTACGAATAGGACTTCAACGCTTTTTGAATTTCCTCCATATTCATGCCTCGTTTTAACATATTGTTTATCCTCATCTGCTCCCTATATCTGGGATCATCCATAGTAGGACGGCCAAAACCACCGGCAACATTTTCTAATTCTTCTTCAGATAATTCGTTTGTAATGTTCTGTTTGATTTCGCTCATAATAGTTCTCCTTTCCTGTAAGAATTCGAATGCTTCCTATCTGTTTATAAACATCAGAAGAGGATTTGTCACATTATATGAAGAAAAAATTATTTTTATCTAGAGATCTTTGATGCAAAGCGTCAGAGACCAGATACAATAAACAAATGATAAAAATACAGCATCAGTCAGATGATATGATAAACAAATTGCATACTGGAGGATGGAAAAGTGGATAAACAGAGTATATTTAGAAGGGAAAGTCTTGATCGTGTTGAAAACAGAACACAATTTCGAAAGGAGAACAGTTATGTTGAAAAGTAGAGGCGGACGAGAAGAAAATGAGAAACTTCTTCTTTCAGTAAAAGAAACTTGCGGACTTACCGGATTGTCTGAAAGGACAGTGCGAACTTTAATGGCAGAAAATGATTTTACCGTTCGGATTGGGCGAAGAACCCTTGTTCATAAGAAAAAATTTGAGAAATGGCTGGAAAAACAGGAGACTTGAATATTTTTCTGGAACGTGTTAATATTCTGATGTACTTGTGATCTGGTCGGGAAAGGATGAAAACCAGATATTATGAGGTGTTTTATATTATTTTAAACACTGGGATGCGTATTGGAGAACTGGCAGCTCTTATGTGGGAAGACATTGATTTTCATGCACACCGAATCCGCATTTACAAAACACTTAATAAAACTACGATATTTTATGATGATAGTAAGAGAAGAATAAGATGAATACAAATGAAACAAAAAATGAAAATACCGTGCAGAAACCGTGCAGTAACACTTCCAAAAGCGGCGCAAATGTAGATAAATCAAGGGGTTCTGGCAAAAGAATGAACATGTCGCCCATGATGCAGGAATACTGCAAAACAAAAGAAGAATACAAAGACTGCATCTTATTTTATCGTCTCGGGGATTTCTACGAGATGTTTTTTGATGATGCACTTCTGGTATCCAAGGAGCTGGAACTGACGCTCACCGGTAAAGACTGCGGTCTGGAAGAACGTGCTCCTATGTGTGGAATTCCCTTTCATGCAGCTGATACCTATATTAACCGTCTTATTGAACGGGGACATAAAGTTGCAATCTGCGAACAGGTAGAGGATCCGAAAAAAGCAAAAGGACTTGTAAAGCGTGCTGTTATCCGTGTGGTTACTCCCGGAACTACTTTAGATGCAACTTCTTTGGATGAGTCAAAGAACAATTATCTGATGTCAATTGTCTCCATAGCAGACCGCTTTGGTTGTGCAATAGCGGATATTACCACAGGTGACTGTTTCCTTACAGAAGTACCAAATAGCCAGAAACTGGTTGATGAGATCAACAAATTCAGTCCGGCTGAAATCATATGTAATGATTCCTTTTTTATGAGTGGGGTTGACACAGACGATTTGAAAGAACGTCTTGGAATTTGTATTTTTTCCCTGGATGCCTGGTATTTCGATGATGATACCTGCAGAAAAGAATTAAGGGAACATTTTCACGTAACCAATCTGGAAGGCCTTGGAATCAGCGATTATGACAGTGGAATCATAGCTGCCGGAGCGCTGTTTTTGTATCTTAAGGAAACGCAGAAGACTGCACTTTCTCAGATGACTACCATCCGTCCTTATACGGCAGAGCGTTATATGCTGATTGACAGCTCCAGCCGACGAAATCTGGAGTTGGTGGAGACCCTCCGTGAAAAGCAGAAAAGAGGTTCTCTTCTCTGGGTACTGGATAAGACTAAAACAGCCATGGGTGCCCGTACTCTTCGCTCCTTTGTGGAACAGCCACTGATCGATGCAGAAGAGATCAATCGCAGACTGGAAGCTCTTGAAGAGCTGAATGAGAAACCGATGCTCCGCGATGAGATCCGGGAATATCTCAATCCAGTGTATGACCTGGAGCGTCTGGTCAGCCGCATCAGCTTTAAGTCTGCAAATCCAAGAGATATGGTAGCATTTGCGTCCTCTCTGGAAATGATTCCTTATATTAAACAGGTTCTCAAGGACTTTCAGGCACCGATTCTGAAAGAAATCTACGAGGACATGGACAGTCTTGAAGATATTACAGATCTGATCAAGCACGCCATTGTAGATGAACCGCCCCTTGCCCAGAAGGATGGAGGCATTATTCGTGAAGGCTTTAACGAAGATGTGGATAAATTCCGCAGTGCCCGCACAGATGGAAAAAAATGGCTTACAGAGCTGGAAACAAAGGAACGTGAGCGTACCGGAATCAAATCCCTGAAGATCAAATATAACCGTGTATTCGGCTATGCCCTTGAGGTAACCAATACGTTTAAAGAACTGGTGCCGGAGAACTACATCCGTAAACAGACTCTTGCAAATGCAGAACGTTATATTACCGAGGAGTTGAAAAACCTTGAAAATATGATCCTTGGCGCTGAAGATAAACTTTATGCCCTGGAATACGAGCTGTTTTCCAATGTCCGTGATAAAGTTGGCCAGGAAGTGATAAGAATCCAGCGTACAGCCAAGGCAATTGCAGGTCTGGATGTGTTTGCATCCCTGGCGCTTGTTGCTGAGCGCAATCATTATGTACGTCCGAAGGTAAATGAAGGCGGAATTATAGATATCAAAGGTGGTCGTCATCCGGTTGTAGAGCAGATGATCGATAATGATATGTTCATTGCCAACGATACATACCTTGACAATACTAAAAAAAGAGTTTCCATTATTACAGGTCCAAATATGGCAGGTAAATCCACATACATGCGCCAGACTGCGTTGATCGTACTTATGGCACAGATTGGAAGCTTTGTTCCGGCAGATAAGGCTGTAATTGGAATTGTGGACAGAATCTTTACTCGTGTAGGTGCATCAGATGACCTTGCCAGCGGACAGAGTACTTTCATGGTGGAAATGACTGAGGTTGCCAATATCCTTCGAAATGCCACTGCCAAGAGCCTTCTGATCCTGGATGAGATTGGCCGTGGAACCAGTACCTTTGATGGTCTTGCCATTGCCTGGGCAGTGATTGAACATATCAGCAATACAAAGCTCTGTGGAGCCAAGACACTATTTGCCACACATTATCATGAACTGACAGAACTGGAAGGGAAGCTTTCCGGCGTTACCAACTACTGCATTGCAGTTAAGGAAAAAGGTGATGATATTGTTTTTCTCCGTAAGATCGTGAAAGGCGGCGCAGACAAGAGCTATGGAATTCAGGTCGCCAAGCTGGCAGGTGTTCCGGATTCTGTTATTAACCGTGCAAAAGAGCTGGTCGAGGAATTAAGCGATGCAGACATTACTGCTGCTGTAAAAGATCTGGCTTCACCGAAGAAGAAGCCGAAGGTAGAAATGGATATGGCGCAGATGTCATTATTTGACACTGTACAAGACAATGACATTATTGAAGAATTAAAAGGCATTGACATTGGAAATCTGACTCCCATGGAAGCCTTAAATACGTTATACAATCTTCAGAATAAGATAAAGAACAGATGGTAACTGACAGCTGACTTTCATATATGGTGCTGTCACCGGCAGGCGACATGTCCGTATTGTGAACCGAAGCGGTCAACCTGCTTTTATATGGAGAGAAAAACTTGAGAAAAATAGCAGTTTTAGATAAACATACCATTGATAAAATTGCAGCAGGTGAGGTGGTAGAGCGCCCTTCTTCTGTTGTAAAGGAGCTTGTAGAAAATTCCATTGATGCTGGTGCTACTGCTGTAACAGTAGAGATTACAGATGGAGGAAAGAAGCTGATCCGTATTACAGACAACGGAGGGGGAATCGAGGCTGCTCAGGTACCTACGGCATTCTTAAGTCATGCTACCAGCAAAATTGAAAAAGTAGAAGATCTGGAAAACATAGCCTCACTGGGATTTCGTGGTGAGGCTTTATCCAGTATTGCCGCAGTTTCCCAGGTGGAGCTGATCACAAAAACTCCTTCTGCTATCAGCGGCGTGCGTTACGTGATCGAAGGCGGCGTAGAACAAAGCCTTGAGGAAATGGGAGCTCCAGATGGAACTACTTTCCTGGTTCGGAATCTCTTTTACAACACACCGGCCCGGAGCAAGTTCCTGAAATCTGATTCTTCAGAAGCAAATTATATTGGAACTATGATGGAACAGCTTGCTCTTTCCCATCCGGAGATTTCTTTTAAATATATTCAGAACAAACAGGTGAAACTGCATACTTCCGGCAATTATAATGTGAAGGATGTTATTTATAATGTATATGGCCGGGATATGGCGAAAGCACTTCTGGAAGTCTCCTACGAAAATGATTTTATGAAAATTGAGGGATACGCCGGCAAACCGGAGGTTTCCAGAGGAAACCGAAGCTTTGAGAACTACTATGTAAATGGCAGATTTGTGAAAAACAATATTATTACGAAGGCCATTGAGGATGCATATAAGGGCTTTGTCATGCAGCATAAATTTCCTTTTGTGTCATTGCAGATCCAGATGACAGGAAATGATCTGGATGTAAATGTTCATCCCCGGAAACTGGAGGTTCGTTTTGCAAGAGGGGCGGAGGTGTATGATGCCATTTACGAGGCTGTTCACAATGCGCTTCTTCACAGAGAACTGATACCGGTTGTTCCAGTGGGAAAAGAGGAGCGGGAATCAAAGGTGGCAGCAGTAAGCCGCGGAGCAGTTCCGGAGCCATTTGAGAAAAGTCGCAGGACGGAACTTCATTGTGAAGGTGCTGCTGAAAAAGCTGGTCGAAGCAGCGCAGGGAATAATGAAAGCTGCTATTCACAGGCTGCTGAAAAAACAGTTCTAACTGGAAAAACAGCTCTAACTGAAAAAACAGCTCCAACTGGAAAAATAAATTCATCTGGAAGCCTTGTAAACAGCTCTGGCTGTCAGGCCAGCAGTGTGCTTCGTGAGCAGGCAATTTATCAGGCGAAGCCATTTAGCAAGGAAGAGGAAGCTCTTTTTGCAGGAACTTTAAAAGAGGCTGCGGAGGCAGATAAAAGAGCGGATGAAAAAGCAGAAGAAAAAGCAGAAGAAAAAGCGGATAAAAGTGCAGATGAAAAAGCGGCAGAAGATAACATATCGGTTGAGAGAATGAATGAAGCCGATAATCAGGCAGAGACTGCTGTATCCGTAAACTATGAGATACCAGATAAATCTGAGCCTGGACAGAGTGATCCAGGTACAGAATATCCATCCGTTGGGGGAAAGCAGCTTGAGCTTTTTCAGGAGAAACTTCTGGCACCAGAATCCCGAAACCGCCATAAGCTGATTGGCCAGTTGTTTGACACCTACTGGCTGGTGGAATTTGAAAACCAGTTTTACATTATCGACCAGCATGCAGCTCACGAAAAGGTAAATTATGAGCGCTTTGTAAAACGTTTTAAAGAACAGTCCATTGAATCGCAATATCTGAATCCTCCGCTTGTGGTGACCTTGAACATGGATGAACAGGCGAAATTAAAAGCCAACGAAGAATATTTCAGGAAATACGGTTTTGAGATTGAACCCTTTGGTGGAAGGGAATACTGTATCAGTGCAGTTCCGACAAATTTGTACGGATTCCATGAAGAAGAACTCTTTCTGGAAATGCTTGACAATCTGGGAGGAGAAGGTGCAAAGGATGCTTTTGACCTTTTCACAGCAAGACTTGCCACAATGGCATGCAAATCTGCTGTCAAAGGAAATCATCAGATGTCTGCTCTGGAGGCAGATAAGCTGATCGACGAGCTTCTTACTCTGGACAATCCATATAATTGTCCTCATGGCCGTCCCACTATCATTGCGATGACGAAGACTGAAATTGAAAAGAAATTTAAGCGAATTGTGTAATTCAGAAACAGATTGCTGACTTTCTGCAAGAAAGCAGTATAAAAGAAAGCAGGCAAAAAGCTTTTTTCAAGCACGTTTCATGAATGACAGCGCAATATCGTATAAACAGGAGAGATTATGAAAAAACCTCTTATTGTCCTTACCGGTCCCACTGCAGTTGGAAAAACCAGGCTGTCTATTTCCCTGGCAAAAGCCATTGGCGGCGAGATCATATCTGCAGACTCCATGCAGGTTTATAAATATATGGATATTGGCTCCGCGAAGATCATGCCAGAAGAAATGCAGGGAGTTCCCCATTACCTGGTGGATGAGCTGATGCCAGAGGAAGAATTTCACATTGTACGTTTCCAACAGATGGCAAAGGATGCCATGGAAAAGATTTATACCAGGGGACATATTCCCATTCTGGTGGGGGGAACCGGCTTTTATATTCAGGCGGTGACCAGAGACATTGATTTTACCCAGGCCGAGCAGGATGATGGATATCGGGCCGGTCTGGAGGCGCTTGTCCAGGAAAAAGGTGCTGCATATCTTCATCAGATGCTGGCAGAGGTGGATCCCAAAAGCGCCGAAGTGATCCACGAAAACAACACGAAGCGTGTAATCCGCGCACTGGAATTTTATCATCAGAACCATAGCCCTATTTCCGCACACAATGAGGAGCAGCAGGAACGGACCAGCCCCTATAATCTGGCATACTTTGTGCTGAATGCACCACGGGAGCTTTTATATAAACGCATTGATAAGCGGGTGGATGAAATGATGACCAGCGGTCTTGTGGCAGAAGTCCAGAAGCTGAAGGACATGGGCTGTCATAGAGGTATGGTTTCCATGCAAGGCCTTGGATACAAAGAAATCCTGGCCTATCTGGATGGAGAAATGTCGCTGGAAGAGGCTGTGCGGATCTTGAAGCGCGACACCCGGCACTTTGCCAAACGCCAGCTCACCTGGTTCCGCAGAGAGCCGGAAACAGTGTGGGTGAATAAAGATGAGTTCGGGTATAACGAGGATAAAATGCTGGAGTATATGCTGAATGTTTGCCATGAAAAAGGAATAACTGGAGAGTAGTTATTTCAATAATCAGATTTTCCCCAGGGGAATCGCCCGCCTTTGAAAATAACAAAAAATGGAGGAATACCGTCAGACAGACGGAAAGAATTATTATGAAAGAATTATACGAGCAGCTGGGAATTTCTTCCCAGGTTTACGATTTTTGCCATGAAATAGAGGAATCCTTAAAGGAGCGTTTTGAAAAGTTTGACAAAACAGCAGAATATAACCAGATGAAGGTGCTTCTGGCTATGCAGAAAAACCGTGTCAGCGAGGAGTGTTTCGGTTCTTCTTCCGGTTACGGCTACAACGATTACGGTCGTGATACTCTGGAAAAAGTTTATGCGGATACATTCCACACAGAAGCATGTCTGGTGCGTCCGCAGATTGCGTGTGGAACGCATGCCCTGGCCATTGCTCTTTTTGGAAACCTGCGTCCAGGCGACGAAATGCTGGCACCAGCCGGAAAGCCATATGATACTCTTGAAGAGGTGATCGGTATCCGTCCATCCAAGGGCTCCCTGGCAGAATACGGAGTAACTTATCGTCAAGTGGATCTTCTTGAGGATGGAACTTTCGATTATGAAAATATCCGCAAAGCAATCAATGAGAAAACAAAACTGGTTGAGATTCAGCGTTCCAAAGGCTATATGACACGCCCCTCTTTCTCAGTAAAGCAGATTGGCGAGCTGATCGCATTTGTAAAGAGCATTAAGCCTGATGTGATCTGTATGGTAGACAATTGCTACGGCGAATTTGTTGACACGATTGAGCCCAGTGATGTTGGTGCAGATATGGTGGTTGGTTCTTTGATCAAAAACCCGGGCGGCGGACTTGCTCCAATTGGCGGTTACATTGCGGGAACCAAAGAGTGCGTGGAAAATGCTTCTTACCGTATGACCTGTCCGGGACTTGGTGCTGAGGTGGGAGCTTCACTTGGCGTAAACCGCTCCTTCTATCAGGGATTTTTCCTTGCACCGATGGTGACCAAGGGTGCGTTAAAGGGCGCTGTTTTTGCAGCCAATATTTATGAAAAGCTTGGATTTGACGTGGTTCCAAATTCCACAGAGCCAAGGCAGGATATTATTCAGGCAGTGACTTTAAAAAGTCCGGAGCGTCTGATCGCGTTCTGTAAGGGGATTCAGGCTGCTGCCCCGGTTGACAGTTATGTTGATCCGGAGCCATGGGATATGCCAGGTTATGACAGCCAGGTCATTATGGCGGCTGGCGCATTTGTACAGGGCTCTTCTATTGAGCTTTCCGCAGATGGACCTGTGAAAGAGCCATATGCCGTATATTTCCAGGGAGGACTCACCTGGGAGCATGCAAAACTTGGTGTTATGATGTCCTTGCAGAAACTTGTGGAGCAGGATTTGGTAAAATTACCGTGAAATCATGAAAAACATGAATTTTCGTGCAACGCCAGGCGTATAACTGTGAAGCGCTGAACCGTTACCATAAGTTCTTTCAAACAGATGTAAAAAACGGGAGTTTATATGGAGAAAAAACGTGTTATCGTTACAGGCGGCGGGGCGTCCGGGTTGATGGCTGCCATTGCAGCTGCAGAAAACGGGGCCGCTGTAACCATATTGGAACAAAATGAAAAACCAGGCAAAAAGATCTGCGCTACAGGAAACGGCAAATGTAATTTTACCAATATCCAGGTGCCGTCTGATGCATATCGAAGCGAAAATCCAGGCTTTGAACAGGCAGTTCTGAACCAGTTTCCGGTAGAAGACACGGTGAAATTTTTTACCCGGCTTGGAATTTATCCTGTAAATAAAAACGGCGGCTATCTCTATCCTCACAGCGGACAGGCAGCAAGCGTTGCCGAGGTATTGTGTATGGAAGCACGGAATCTTGGGGTAAAGATCAAGACCAACCAAAAAGTACAACGTGTTTTTAAGGAACAGGATATCTGGAAGGTTCAGGTAGAAGGCTGGATATACGAGGGTGAGGCTGTTATTCTTGCCAATGGTTCCAAAGCTTCTGCAATTTCCGGTTCAGATGGCAGCGGTTATGAGCTTGCCGCAGCACTGGGGCACAGGCTTATAGAGCCTCTCCCAGCTTTAACTGCCCTGAAATGCAGGAATACAGGCTTTTCCGGCTGGGCAGGTGTTCGAACAGAAGGCAGAATTACGCTGCTTGTGGATGGGGAAAAAGTCACAGAGGAAACAGGAGAACTACAGCTTACTGATTATGGCGTATCTGGAATTCCGGTGTTTCAGGTCAGCCGATACGGAATCCGTGCACTGAAACAGGGAAAAAATGTGACTCTGATTTTAAATTTTCTGCCAGAATTTTCCCGGGAACAGTTAAAAGCTTTTCTGAAAATACGAAAGGAAAACTGCCCCTATAAAGGAAAAAAAGACTTTTTGACCGGACTTTTCCCGGATAAGCTTGCAAAAGTGCTTTTGTCAGCAAATGATCTGGAAGAAGCAATCAGCAGCTATCCGCTTAAAGTGACTGGTTATCAGTCTTTTGAACAGGCACAGGTGTGCTCAGGCGGCGTTGATACTACGCAGGTTAACGCCCGGACCTTGGAATCCACACGAAATTCAGGCCTATATTTCGCAGGAGAACTATTGGACATTGATGGGAAATGTGGCGGTTACAATCTGCAGTGGGCCTGGTCCAGCGGTTATGTTGCAGGAGTGAATGCCAGCAAAATGTCAGAGCGTGTTTGAAAAAGGAGAATAACATGATTCGAATTACCCAGCTGAAACTTTCAATCAATCATACCCCGGAAGAGTTAAGCCAAAAGATCCGTAAGGAGCTTCGTCTGAAAAATGAAGGCTTCACTTACGAAATAGTGAAGCAGTCACTGGATTGCCGGCATAAAGAGGATAAGAAATTTGTTTATACAGTAGACGTGTCTTTGCAGGATATAAATCAGGAAAACAAGATCTTACGAAAGGTTCATGATAATAACATTATGTCAACCAAGAAAAAGGAATACATATTTCCATCTCCTGGTGAAGAGGAACTGAAATATCCGCCAGTCATTGTAGGAAGCGGACCTGCCGGAATTTTTTGTGCCTGGTATCTGGCAAGGGCAGGTTATCGGCCTCTTGTTCTGGAACGGGGAGAGGAAGCGCATATCCGTCAGAAGACTGTCGAGAATTTCTGGAAAAATGGCATACTGGATCCGGATTCCAATGTGCAGTTTGGTGAAGGTGGGGCTGGTACTTTTTCCGACGGAAAACTAAATACTCTGGTAAAGGACCCTTCAGGAAGAAATCATGAAGTACTGAAGCGTTTCGTGCAGGCGGGTGCACCGTCAGAAATTATCTATCAGCAGAAACCACATCTTGGTACAGACGTGCTGGTTGGTGTGGTGGAGACTCTTCGCCATGAAATTGAGGAAATGGGCGGGGAATTCCAGTTCCGTTCCAAAGTGACAGATCTTTTTTTTGAAAACAGTCAGTTAAAAGAAATTGAGATAAATGGGGAAAAAAGGATTCCTGCCCAGGTATGTGTGCTGGCAGTTGGACACAGCGCAAGAGATTCTTTTTCCATGTTTGAGAAAAAAGGAATCTATATGGAACCAAAATCTTTTGCAGTAGGTGTACGTATGGAACATCCACAGTCCATGATCAATCTGGCTCTTTATGGGGAAGAGGAAAACGAGAAACTTGGAGCAGCTGCTTATAAAGTCACTCACACATGTGAAAATGGCCGTGGTGTTTATTCCTTTTGCATGTGTCCGGGAGGTTATGTGGTGAACGCTTCTTCGGAACCGGAGATGCTTGCTGTAAATGGTATGAGCTATCAGGCCAGGGACAGCCGCAATGCAAACAGTGCGCTGATCGTATCGGTGACTCCGGCTGATTTTCCAGAAGAGGGTCCACTGGGCGGTGTAGCATTCCAGCGCAGTCTGGAACGCGCAGCGTGGAAAGCTGGAAATGGTAAGGTTCCGGCACAGTTGTTTGAAGATTATCAGAATCATAAGCCAAGTACAAGACTTAAAGATGTAGAACCTTGTATTAAGGGTGACTGTGTTCCAGGTGATGTGCGCAGTATTTTTCCAAAAGAGATCGGTGATTCCATAGAAGAGGGTGTTCTTGCCTTTGGAAAAAAAATCAAAGGCTTTGACCGTCCTGATGCAGTGTTGTCCGGCGTGGAAAGCAGAACATCATCTCCGGTGCGTATTGTCCGTGATAAGGATTCCCTGGAAGCAAACTATGAGGGGATTTACCCATGTGGGGAAGGCGCTGGATATGCAGGCGGGATTACTTCTGCTGCTATGGATGGCATAAAAGTAGCGGAAGCTGTTTCTAAAAAGTTTAGAACTTTTTGAAGTCGGATTCGAAAAGACTCAAAAATCCAGTATTTATGCGGGTTTGCAGATTTTTGTACCTATCGTAAAATACCGCAAAATATCGTATTTTGGTGTAAAAATGGTGTAGTAAATGGTGTAGTAAAAAGGAAAATCGAATTGAACTTATAAGAGCATTAGTGGAGAAATCTACTGGTGCTCTTTTTTTTATGTATATGCGCTCCTTTGGCGGTAAATGATATGGTTATAGTACGGATTATATGAAAGGCTGGCGAATACCATAGATAAATACTGCCCTGACTGTAAAGAAAAATTGAAGCGATATGATACTGTGAAACGAATTGTAAGAGGAAAGGATCATTCCAAAAAACTCGTTGCCATAGAACGTTATAAATGCCCGAAGTGCAAAACAATTCACAGAGATCTTCCAGAATATTTATATCCTTTTAAGCATTACGAGTCGGATATTATAGATGGAGTGATAGAAGGATTCATCAATCCAGAGACTTTAGGCTATGAAGATTTCCCTTGCGAGGAAACAATGAAACGTTGGAAGAAGCAGGGTATTAAACCAAGATTATAATGGAAAAATTTTCCACCGACTTTGTTTTAACATTTTCAAAATTCTAACCTAGAATAGAACTTAGAAGGAGGCGATACTATATGGGAAATATTATAAGAGCTGAAGTATCTGAAAATAATCCATATTGGATTGAGAAACATCGTTATTACGAGCTGAAACATTTTTGTCTTCAATATCCAACATGGAAAAGAAACTATGTATCACTAGATGGTCTGTCTAGTCATTCTGCTAATTATGTGGCAGTTATAGCAAACAGCACAGTATGCGATCCGACTGCAAAAATCGGAATGCTGAAATCGTATTTTTCAAAGCGTATGGATATGATAGAGAAAACGGCTGAGCGGACAGATACAGAATTGGCTGAGTACATATTAAAAGGCGTAACTGAAGGATGGTCCTACGATATTATTAAAGCTAGATTAGAAATCCCATGTTGTAAAGACACATATTACAACTTGTACAGACGATTCTTTTGGCTGCTAAACAAGGAACGTGGATGAAAATGCGCGATAAAAACAACTCCTATTACGAAAGGAGAGTGATATTTATGAAGAATATTATCATTAACAATATTGACAAAATATTAATTGGAATTGGAATATTTTCAATAAGCGGATTGTTGTATGTTGTTAAAGAACTTAGTAAATATGACTGTTAATGGATTGAGCCAGCAATGGCTCTTTCTTTTCGCAAAGTTTACAAGTTATTTTATGAACAAACATTTATTTGAAAGGAGCTTTTTATGGAAACTAAAACAGAAACCAAAACAGAAACCAAAACTAGAAATCCATTCAAAAAGTTTATTTGCAACAACATTAGTACGATTGTAGTATCGAGTCTTACTTTAGCCGGAGGATGCGCATTTGGTTATGCTTTCGGGCATACGAAAGGTATCAGACAGGGGCAAGGAGAAATACTAAATAAGATCGTATTCACAAGTTGCGAAGATGGACTTATTATGAATAATTCAGAGTTAGGGCGTTATATTTTCACAGCGAAAAAGCTTAGTTGATGATGTAAGTTTTTAGATTGAGTCTTAGAGAAATCTAGGGCTCTTTCTTTTTACTTCGCAAAAATTACAGGGACTGTTATGAAAGAATAAAACATTTATTTGAAAGGAGATTCATTATGTCTGAAGAAATTAAGGAGATGACTAACGAGGAAGCAATGAAAGCATTGGGAGAGTTTGCGACCATGTGCTATAACAAAGGAACGCAAGATGTTCTTATTGGTGTTAGTATTGGAGCAATATTCGGAGTGGTAATTGCGGTCGGATTTGAAGTTATCGAACTGTGGAAAGACAAAAAGAAAACTGAGAATCAAATTAAAGCATTTAATGATTTCGCAAAGAAAAAGAAGGAGAAGGAGCTCTAACAAGGGCTCTTTTCTTTTTATTCTAGATTAAAAACAGTACGGAGACTACAACAAATCGTGTTATTTTGATAACTGAAATATTGACGGAGAGGAGGTGTTGTAGCAGATGGAACTCATCATCTTAGTGATAGGTATTCTTATTGGATTACTCATTGAGCGATACATATTTCAAGAAAAGCCAATCGGTTCGCTTCGGATAGATCAATCTGATCCGGATAGCGGGCCATATTTATTTCTTGAATTAGATCCTGGCGGAGCAAACGAGATTCATAAGAAGCAGCGTGTTTCATTGCGAGTGGAAATTAAGAATTATATTTCGCACAAATAGCACGTCCTATTATGAAAATCAATAATTTATCTGAAAGGAGATATCAGAAATGGATGAAAAGAATATTGAAGAATTATTGAGTGAGGAAATTGCAAGACAGATTAAAGGGTTATCTGAATTTGCATCCGGAAGTAAAGAAAAATCAATGGCAATTGATGAATTAGCTACACTTTACAAGCTAAGAATCGAAGAGAACAAAAGCGAATGGGATGCTGATGAAAAGTATAATTCTCGTGTTGCTGATAATGAGGCAAAGGAGCGAGATGAAAAACTTAAACAGCGGCAGATCGACGAACAGGTTAAAGATCGATATTTCAAAGCTGGTATTGCTGGAGCAGAGCTTCTGTTACCATTGATATTCTATGGCATCTGGATGAATAAAGGATTCCGATTTGAAGAAACTGGAACAATTTCATCACAGGTATTCAGAAACTTAATCAACCGTTTCAGACCAACCAGGAAGTAAAAATTAAGGTTCAAAGCGTCGAGGGCAATGGTACAAGCCCTCTTCGTTTTACGCGTCAAAATCATTGGCTACTATGAAAGGAGATGAAATATATGAGAAATATTTATATTGAAGTACCAACAACTACAAATGAGGTGATGATGAGCATACCTTACAGAAACGATGAACTATTGGGAAAAATTCATGTAATCTTTACAGAATTGGATGAATCCAAGGTTCGCATCGTAACTGTTCGAGCTAAAGACAGTGAAGACGACAAAGACTGGTCGATTCAGAGTAAACAGGTGATGAGCAAAAATATGCGAACTGTAGAATTCGATTTCGATTTCAGAGATGACGATGGAATAAAACTTCACGTTTCAACAAAAATAATGCTCTCATACAGTCACAGATGCATAATGGTTGACTGGTAAACTTTGATGGGGATGCTTACAATTATGTTTGCATCTCCTTTTATTTTTTGCGTGAAATTTACAAGGACTATTATGAGAGAATAAAGCTTTATCTCTTGACCAAAATAATACCGACGGATATACTGTGATATACAGATATGTACGACGGTCTATATGCGAAAGGAGATATTTAGCTATGAGTATTTTTAATGAGGAACTTATCAATTCCATGAAAACTGGCAAATACATTTGTCATGAGTGCGGAAATTTAATGGTATTTGAAGATGAAAAGTGGCGGGACACTTTGGTGTGCCCGAATTGCGGTCATAGCGTAGATTTAGATCACTATGGCTGCGAAGGAGAAGAAGAATATGAAAGTTTATATCCGACACTGGAAGAAGTCATAGAGTCCGATAAGTAAATACGTATAAGCTAAAAGGAAGAGTCTTGGAGAAATCTGAGGCTCTTTTCTTTTTGCCCAGGAGAACACAAATGAGATACCATTACCAGAAACCAGATATTTATAGATCAATGTATGGAGAAACTTATATTTGCAATCATCCAGTGTATAACAAATGCACACTGTTTAGAATAGGAGACAATGGATTAGCCGTTATTCAGCAGAGATTTAATGCGGAAACCAAAAGTACCTGGTGGGGAGAAGTGGATTCTTGGCTAACAGATACTTTATATCTGCATCCAGGCTTTAGGAAATATTTTGATACCAGATGCGGAACGTGTATGGACGGTTTATATCCTACAGTGACAATCCGACAGATTATGTGGGCATTAAAAATGAAGCCCATTCAGAGACAACGATGGGAAACTTGTTTTGATCGAAGAGAAATTTAGCGAAAATTACATAGCGTATTATGAAAGGAGGGTATCTATATGACCGAAATTGATAGACGAATAATGGCTTTGGGATATGAGATTCGAGTGTCCGATTTATCTTGTTGCTACATTGTGTATGAAAATAAAAAGCAAGCTCAGGAAATAATCATTGAATGGGATGATGAATCCATTGAATGTTGCAGAATATTTTCACAAACAATAACACGGATAAAAGATTGGCTTGGACATACAACTCAAACACCCCAGGCGTTAACCATTCAAGAGGCAGAGATATTCGTTGCTAAAATTAAAGAAATGAGAAGCGAGTCCTAACAAGGGCTCTTTCTTTTTCGCCATTTTTACAGCTCCTATTATGAAAAAACGATAGCTTTTGAAAGGAGAAAAAGGAGCATGGACGAAATGAGAATAGTATCGAAATTCACAAGAGGAATTATTTCCAAAGCGTTGAAGATGGTGGCACATAAGAAAACTGGATATAACGTGGATATTCAGTTAAATGAGATTACTACCACAATCAATGATGGAAAGACACACCTTCACTTGGATGTAGATGCTGAGCTGGAAAAGGACGAGCTTATTAAAATTCTAAAAAGTATCGGTTTGAACTAACCGGGAGGGGCGTGGGCAACGCCTCTTTCTTTTTACTTCGCAAAATTTACAAGGACTATTATGAGAGAAAGAGAAACGGGTAGCTCGATTGGGAGAGCAACGGATTGTTCCGTACTGCTTCTCTTTTATTTTTTATCGAAAGGAGAGCTAGTAAATGAATGTCTATTGAAGAATTAAAGCTAATGCTTAGTGACGTATTCGAGTTGGATATGTGGTTTCCAGAGTATTCTATTCGAAACCGAGAGTTCGAAAAGTCAAGTTATTCGGTCTGGGCATTAAAGGAATTAACAGAGTATGTCTCACAAAAAGTTTATCCAAGAAAGGAGGTTGCAGTTGACGAAATAATTGTACTTACGAATGAATTTAGAAACAAGATGAGACGGTATGCTCAAATCAGACAAGATAACAATTTTATGTTTGTTGTGGCACAAGATATTTTGTCTGATGTATTGGATGTGTTGCGTGCCACGAAATGAAAGGAGATAGTATGAAGAAATTAAACAAAAAGAATCTGAAAAAGGCATCACCAACCCTTTTATCATGTTTTGGAGCTGTTGGAGTAATTGGAACGTCTGCTCTGGCTGTAAAAGCTACGCCAAAAGCTCTTAGAAAAATAAGAGCAGATAGTAGAGAGAATCATAATGACCCGAATGCGTACACAAAACTCGAAGCTATTCAGTCCGCATGGATTTATTATGTTCCATCTGTAGTTATGGGAGCAGCAACGATTATTTGTATATTTGGAGCAAATATTCTGAACAAACGTCAGCAGGCGGCTTTAACCAGTGCTTATGCGTTGCTCAATGATGCATACCAGGATTATCGAGATAAACTGAAAGAACTGTATGGCGAGGATGCTCACAGAAAAATTATGGAAGCCATTGCTGTGGAGAAAGCAAATGATGTCTATATCGCGTCAGATGGATTTATCGGTGGCGGCTCTCTCGATATCGAAGAGCATAATCCAGATGACAATATATTATTCTATGATAGCTACTCAAAAAGATATTTTGAAAGCTCTCTCAACCGGGTAATTCAAGCAGAATATTACTCCAACCGAGATTTTGCCATTGGAACCCAATTATCAGTAAATGATTTTTATGGATTTCTTGGATTAGATCCGATTGATGATGGGGACGAAATTGGTTGGACGATGAGCAGTGGTTATAGCTGGATCGATTTTCGTCATTATAAAACGACATTGGAAGATGGGTTGGAAGTCTGCATTATTGACATGGATTATGTTCCAGAATTGGATTTTGAACAGTGCTAATTCGCAAAATGCACAAATGCTATTATGAAAGGAGAGTGAAGTCATGAACAGTAAGATGATTAAGGTTATTGGAATGGCAGCAACACTGATTGGAATAGGGGTAAATCTTATAACCGATTGGGTTGATGACCAAAAGATGGATGAAAAAATTGACAAAAAGGTGAATGAAGCACTTGCCAAGAAAGAAGCGGAGGAGTCCTGATGTGGACTCTTTTCGTTTTTATTTTTGCTAATGTTGTCCATTGAAAGCGTGATTTACATCATCCAGTATTGCCTTAATGAATCTTTGCAGGATTGTAGCTTTGAGCAGGGGAGCTATTTAAAATGGACGGTTAATGAATTATTAGATCGTCTTAGAGAAAATCCTGAAGTAACGCCTCTGATTATAATCAAAGATTTTAGAAATCAGATGGAAGAATATTCAAAAGTAAGTCCATTGACTGCAAGTATATTTTGTACCGCAAAAGAATTGACAGAATGGATTATCAACCTGCTAGTTGCTTAAATTTTAAATATTAACGAGAATAGGAGAAAATATTATGCCATTAGAAACTTTTGCCGCATCAAAACTTGTTCAGAAAATGCTTAGCTCTAATGCTTCACAGGAGGAACTTTATAACGCAAAGAAATATTTATTGGCGGCTGTAGATTACGATTCAGCATCGCTTGCGTTGAAATCTGTTGCAAATGAAACAAATATTAAAGAACTGAGTAAGAAATACCCGCTTTATGGTTCATGGATGGGTTCCAGCGATATATCTGCCAAAGAATTACTTAATTTAAACTTCGGTGTACCAAAGCACGAATATGATTTTTCCAAAACTAAAGTAGATGACAAGATTACAGTAGACTTGAAAGAACTGGGAAAATTTGAAGCTACTGCCTATGAAGTGACAGATAACAACGTTCTTTTCATCTTTGATGATTATATTGCAGAGCGTCCTATGAATGAAAAGCCTACGAACGAAGGCGGATATGAAAAATCAGATCTGAAGAAATGGATTGATAGCTATTTATATAGTTTATTTCCATTAGAGTTGAAAACACGTATCATCGAGCTCACCATTCCTACAGTTGGACAGGTTGTTGGCTGGGACGATGCGTGGGATAAAAGCCATTTTGAACCAGATGGAGACGAACAGCTTCCACTTATGAAAAAGAGACGCAATCGAGTTGCTTATTTTAATAATGAATGCGAATGGGGCTGGCTTCGTAATGCAATGAAAAAAGAATACTCTTCGGCTGGCTTTGCCCTTGTGAGCTCCGACGGCAATGCGGGTTACAGCCACGCTTCGAACTCTCGTGGGGTTCGTCCGGCTTTCCGTGTGGTTAAGAAACTCAGCCTGTAATAACCTTCCGCCCCTTGTGGGCGGTATTACTAAAATTTGGAGGATATTTTGAAATGCAAAAAGTAAATCTACCGAAAGTGCTCAACGATTTGAAAATCAGAACAGTAAAACATAGTCCGGAAATATTAACTGGCATTGGAATTGCCGGAATGATTACGACAACTATGATGGCTGTAAAAGCAACTCCAAAAGCGCTCGTATTGATCGAAAGAGAAAAAAATCGAGTGAACCATGAAATTTTGGAAGAAGCGATGCGATCTGGCTGTGAAGAATGTAATCAAATCAGTCGCTTAGAGCCGCTTGAAGTTATAAAAATTACTTGGAAATGTTATATTCCAGCTGGTATCACTTGTTTCGTGTCAATGGCTTGCTTAATCGGGGCAAGTTCGGTTAATCTCAGACGTAACTCTGCTTTGGCGATGGCATACACATTATCAGAATCCACTTTGAGAGATTATCAGAAAAAGGTTGTTGAGACCATTGGAGAGAAGAAAGAACAGACAGTTAGAGATGCAGTTGCCAAGGAACACGTCGAAAAGAATCCCATAGAAAATAAAGAAGTTATCATCGTTGGCCGTGGCGATACTTTATGTTTTGATACTGTGTCTGGTCGATATTTCAAATCAGATATAGAGACAATCAAAAAAGCTGAAAATGAACTGGATGCCAGATTGAGAACCGAAATGTATATTTCCCTTAATGATTTTTATTATGAAATCGGTTTGGAACCGCTTAGAACGATTGGAGACGATCTTGGATGGAATATTGACAGGGGATTTCTGGATTTGAGCTTTAGCTCTCAGTTAGCTACAGATGGAACGCCCTGCCTGGTAATCGACTATGGAGTAGCTCCAAGATACGATTATCGTAACCTCATGTAAGTACGCAAAATTTACAAGGTATATTATGAAAGAAAATTAATTTCGAAAACTGAAAGGAGAAAGAAATCATGGAAAACAACAATGAAATCATCGAAAACAGCGAGGAAGTTATGGAGACAGCGACTGAAGAAATCGTTAAAGCGGCTTCAAGCAACAGCAGTTTCAGTACAGCTACTAAGTTGGGATTAGCTATGATTGCAGGAGGATTGATCTGCAAATTTGTAGTAGAACCAGGCGTAGCAAAACTGAAAAGAATGGCAGAAGAACGTGCGGCGAAGAAAAGTGCTTCTAATCCTAATAACGTTGTTGACGCGGATTATGAAGAAGTTCCAAATGACGATGCTCCAGAAAAATAAGCATCGAAATGAATTTTAAGAAGATTGAGTCTTAGAGAAATCTAGGGCTCTTTCTTTTTGCTTTTATATGGGAGGTGTCCGATGAATCAGTATATATATGATGGTCCTGTTATGAATTTCGGGACTTGTATTTCAGATCGATGGCATGGAACAACGTATGCCGTATCTGAGAAAAAAGCCAGGAGTAATTTGGCTTATCAGTTTAAGAAAAATAACAATCGTATAACGGGATCGAGGATTACTCTACCGGGAAAGGTGAAGATGGTGAACAAATATGACTATTGATTTGGATACAGTTATTGGAGTTGTTGGTGTAGCAGTTGGCTTATTTGGTCTCGGATATGCTATTGGAGCAAATAAGAAAATGAAAGAAGTTAGTGAAGTAGTTGGAAAATCTGTGGATTCCATGATTTCTGACGGTAAACTTGATATTCCCAAAGAACTTATTAACGAAACAATTAAGGAACGAGTGAACGAAAAAGTTGATTGTGAGATACAGAGAAAAGTAAAAGCAGCGTGCGATAACATCGTTATTGATGTGAAAACTTCTATGTACAACAAAATCAGCGATGCTGCGGAGAGAGCTGTAGATTCGACATACCGTTCTATGGAAGTTGAGGCGAAAGAGAAAATCAGAAAAGAGCTTCGCAATATTGATATTTCTGGTTTGAAACGGGAAGTAAAGGCGGAAGCTAAAGAAGCCGTTACCGAGAAACTTCAATCTTCCATGGACGATATCCTTGAAACCTATAATTCAAATCTTGCCAACGTGCAGAATATTTATAGCACAATCGCGAAATCAATGGCAGGAAGAGCATAAATTGGGAGGTGGTTAGAAAATGGCGACAGAAGAGTATAAATCAAATTCTCATAAATCAAAGGAGCAGAGTCAAGTGCCGGTTGAGAAAAAGGTAGAGAAAGTAATTTCTGGTTCTGCGAAGTCTAAGAAAAAGGGTGGGATTCAGAAACTTACAGGCATGTTTGTTCCGGAGGATGTTGATGATGTAAAAAGTTATATTTTTGAGGACATTGTGGTTCCCTATGTAAAAGATATGTTCCTTGATGCTGTAAAAGCATTTTTAGGCGTTAATGGAAGTTCTCGGGGAAAATCGTCCACATCTTCGAGAGTGTCATATCGAAAATATTATGACGATCGTGAACGAAGGGATAGTGGGTCTGGTAATCGCGCTCGATCTGGTTATGAGTACGATGATATTATTATCGAAAATCGAGGGGAAGCTGAAGACGTGTTATCCAGAATGGATGAGCTTATTGATCAATATGGTCTGGTGAGCGTTGCTGATCTGTATGATCTTGTTGGTATTAATGGAAATTATACCGACAACAAGTATGGTTGGTTTAATATCCGAACAGCTTCCGTAGTTCGTGTACGAGATGGGTATATGATAAAACTGCCAAAAGCAGTACCATTAAATTAAAGAGGAGAAACGAAATGAATAAAAATGAAATTGTTAAAAAGGCATCTTCTGCCTTAGGAAAAGTAAACATCAAACTCAGAAAGCATAGTCCAGAGCTTTTAATTGCTGCTGGTGTAGTTGGAACGGTTGTTAGCACGGTTCTCGCTTGTAAAGCAACTACAAAATTAAGCACAATTCTGGACGAATCAAAAGGCAATATTGAAACTATTCACAAATGCGAAAATGATAAAGAAATGGAAGAGCGGTATTCTCAGGAAGATGCTAAGAAAGATTTAGCAATTGTGTATATACAGACTGGTGTTAAGATTGCAAAACTGTATGCTCCAGCTGTAGTTCTTGGAACTATTTCCATTGCCGGAATTGTTGCGTCCAATAACATTCTAAGAAAAAGAAATGTGGCATTGGCTGCCGCTTACGCAACAGTTGATAAATCTTTCAAAGAATATCGTAGCAGAGTGGTTGAACGATTCGGTGATGATGTCGACAAAGAGCTTCGATACAATATCAAAGCTAAGAAAATCGAAGAAATGATCAAGGATCCCGAAAGTGGAAAAGAAAAGAAATCCAAAACGACTGTAAATGTTGCGGCTCCGACAGTCGATGACTATGCAAGATTCTTTGATAAGACTTGTCGACATTATGAAGAGAATATGAATTACAATCTTATGCTGCTCAGATCTCAGCAACAGTTAGCAAACGATAAACTTGTTGCAGATGGATTCCTGTTTCTAAGTGATGTGTATGATATGCTCGGTATTACTCGTACAAAGATGAGCCAGTCTGTTGGCTGGATTTATAAACCAGATGGAAATTCAAACGGAGATAATTTCGTTGATTTCGGTGCTATGGTTGTTAAAAGAGAAACTGAAGACGGCGGATATGAAGATGCCATCTTAATGAATTTTAATGTTGACGGTCCTATTCTGGATCTTATCTGACAGGAAGGAGATTTTATTATGACAGGATTAATGGCTTTTACATTTTCAGCAGCTGCTGGTATTTGCTTCTTTAGCGGAATTGCAGTTCTTATGGGCGGAAAGGGGAATCACTAATGGACGGATTTGGAAATTTTATTTCAATGATGGATTTTATTCTTGATACGAAAAGAAAACGTCATATCACAGGAGGCATTCTTTTGAGTGCTTCCTTACTTTTCGGAGGACTCGCTCTTACAGTAATGACAATCAATGAGGGGGAAACGAAAGACAATGAATAAAAAGACAACTTTTATTTTTGCATTTATTTTAGGAGCGGCTTCTGGATCTGCTGTAACTTGGTATTCGGTTAAGAAAAAATATGAAGAGATTGCGCAAAGAGAAATCGATTCGGTGAAAGAAGTTTTTGCTAAGAAGCGCGAAAAAGAGCAGAACAAAGATGTTGTAGCGAAAAATGTAACCGAAGACAAAAAAGAAAAGCCGGAACTCAAAGAATATGCAGCCAAACTTCATAGACAAGGGTATACAAAATATTCGGAGTATTTTGATGGTGGTATCAGCGAAGAGAAAGAAAGCGTGGTTAACGAACCGTATGTGATTTCTCCAGAGCAGTTTGGTGAAAATGAAGATTACGAGAGAATTAGTTTGACATATTATGCCGATCAGGTATTGGTGGATGAAAACGATGAAATGATTGAAGATGTGGAGGAGATGGTCGGTTTTGAGTCGTTGAACCATTTCGGAGAATATGAAGATGATTCGGTATTTGTCAGAAATGACGCTAAGAAATGCGATTATGAAATTCTCCTGGATCAGAAGTTATATTCTGATGTAATCGATGAGATGCCACATCAGATGGAGGTATGATGACAAGTGATGAACTGAATAAGGCATATTTTGAGTGGATGTACAGTCTTGTCTGTGACGATGAAGCATCTTACCGAGAACTATTTCATTTCCTTCATGGTGTTGATTTTACATACACTATTGATATGGATGGAAATCGTTTTGATGATGGTGTCAATCTGCGATATCGCTTTGCAGATGAATGCAGGTATAGTGGACGGCTAGTTGCGAAATATTTAGACACTCGTCCATGTAGTGTATTGGAGATGCTTTTAGCACTAGCCATTCGATTAGAAGAGCATATTATGTCAGATCCAGAGCGTGGCGACCGAACTAGAATTTGGTTCTGGACTATGCTTTCTAATCTGGAGCTGGATGATATGATTGATTCCAGATTCGATGCGAATCATGTAGAAAATGCGATTCAGAAATTATTGAATCGGGAATACGGACGTGACGGTAAAGGCGGTTTGTTCAGAATAAAGCATTGCAAATACGATTTAAGAAACGTTGAAATCTGGTATCAGGCAAACTGGTACTTAAACGGCGTGAAATAGGAGGTAATATTATATGCTTGAGTATATTTTCAATAGTATGAAAAACACGGAGAAAAACTTTGAAATCATTTGCAGAAATCTGAAGAGGCAGAAGAGTTTTAACAAGTCTGTTGTATTCTTTGCTTTTTCTGTAGCTGCGTATGCATTTACAAATGAAATTGAAAAAAGGAACCAGGCAATGAGAATCAAGAATCTTGAGAAAGAGATTGAAAATATCAACAATAGAAACAACGAGCCAGGAGACGAAATGTGATGTGATGATGGATTTTATGATAATTTCAACACGTTCCAACAAACGCGGAATAATTGAAATCTATCCTAAATTTATAATCAAAAAAAGTTCTGATTTGATGATCCGCGGCGGTGATTTTTATGCTATCTGGATTGAGGAACGAGGATTATGGTCTACGGACGAACAAGATGCATTGCAACTTATCGACCGTGAATTGGATAGATATGCCGAAGAAAATAGAACGAAATTCAATTCGGACATAAAAGTTCTGCATATGTGGGACGCTGAATCTAAAATGATAGATTCGTGGCACAAATATTGCCAGAAGCAAATGAGAGACAATTTTCATTCGCTTGACGACAAACTTATATTTTCAAACATGGAAACAAATAAAAAAGACTACGCCAGCAAAAAGTTGAGTTATCCGCTTGAAGCTGGCGATTTGTCTGCTTATGAGAAATTAATGTCTACTTTATATTCCGAAGAAGAACGAATGAAAATAGAGTGGGCTATAGGTTCTATCGTATCTGGAGAGTCAAAGAAAATACAGAAATTTATGGTTCTTTATGGCGCACCAGGATCCGGAAAGGGAACGGTTTTAAATCTCATACTTTCATTATTTGAGGGTTATTACTCAGTATTCGATGCAAAAGCGTTGGGATCGAGTAGTAACTCTTTTGCATTGGAAGCATTTAAAGCCAACCCACTTGTCGCGATTCAGCATGATGGCGACTTGTCTAAAATCGAGGATAATACTAGACTGAACAGTTTAGTTTCTCACGAGCTTATGACTGTGAACGAGAAGTTTAAATCTGCATATTCCAGTAGATTTAATGCTTTCTTATTTATGGGAACTAACAAAGTAGTAAAAATAACAGATGCAAAATCGGGTCTTATAAGACGACTGATTGATGTATCACCCTCTGGGAATAAATTAAGTCCGAAAGAATACAAAGCAATTGTAAGTCAGATTGATTTTGAGTTGGGCGCGATTGCTTATCATTGTAAAAATGTATATTTAGCAAATCCTGGCAGATATGATGATTACATTCCAATCACCATGCTTGGTGCATCAAATGATTTCTACAACTTTATAATTGATTCTTATCACGTATTCAAGAAAGAAAACGGAACTACATTAAAAGCAGCATGGGAGATGTACAAAACTTATTGCGATGAGGCGAAGGTGAGTTATCCGTTTTCGCAGAGGGTGTTTAAAGAGGAACTTAAAAACTATTTCAGAGATTTTCAAGAAAGATTTAATTTGGACGATGGAACCAGAGTGAGGAGCTATTACGTGGGATTTCGAACTGAAAAATTCGAAGCGGAAATCGTATCGGATAATTCTTCGGAAGGGATAGCAACTAATGCTATAGAACTTCACGATAGTGCTGTTTCCATATTTGATGAGATGTGTGGGGATTGCCTGGCGCAATATGCTTCGGACAATGAAACTCCTCAGAAAAAATGGGAAAAAGTAACTTCTAAATTATCAGAGATAGATCCAACAAAACTCCATTACGTAAAAGTTCCAGAAAATCATATCGTTATTGATTTTGATATTCCAGATGAGCAAGGGAATAAATCTTTAGAAAAGAATATGGCAGAAGCTAGTAAATGGCCTCCGACATATGCCGAACTCTCTAAATCCGGACAAGGTGTGCATCTTCATTATATTTACACTGGAGATCCAGCTGCATTGAGCAGAGTATATGACGACCATATCGAAATTAAGGTCTTTACCGGAAAAAGCTCATTGAGACGTAAGTTGTCCAAATGTAACAATCAACCTATCGCAAAGATTAGCTCTGGTTTACCACTGAAAGGAGATAACAAAATGGTAAATTTTGAAGCAATAAAAAGCGAGAAAGGGCTTAGAACACTAATAAAACGAAATCTCAATAAAGAGATTCATCCTGGAACTAAGCCGAGTATCGATTTTATATACAAAATATTGGAAGACGCATACAAAAGTGGTCTTCAGTATGATGTAACAGATATGCGGAATGCAATATTAGCATTCGGTGCAAATAGTACACACCAAGCAGAATATTGCGTGAAGCTTGTAAGTAAGATGCACTTTAAATCAGAAGAACCAGCCTGCGCTGTAAAAAATGAAAAGGCAAAGCTGGTCTTTTATGATATTGAAGTTTTTCCAAACCTGTTTCTTGTCAATTGGAAGATGGAAGGCGTCGGAAAACCGGTAATACGTATGATCAATCCTACACCACAGGAAATCGAGGAACTTATGCAATTCCGACTGGTAGGATTTAACTGCCGTAGATATGATAACCATATTTTGTATGCACGACTTATGGGTTATACCAACGAGCAGCTTTACAATCTTTCACAAAGAATCATTAAAGGTGGTCCTAATTGTTTTTTTGGCGAGGCGTACAATGTATCGTATACGGACGTATACGATTTTGCATCCGCTGGAAACAAGAAGAGCTTAAAGAAGCTTGAAATTGAGATGGGAAATCTTTCTGAAGAGAAGCTCAAAAAGAAAGGATTTTCAGATTTCGAAATTCAGATCATCAAAGCTGGAACTCATCATCAGGAACTTGGACTTCCATGGGACCAGCCGGTACCAGAGGAATTATGGATTAAGGTCGCTGAATATTGTGACAACGATGTTATAGCAACTGAGGCAGCATTTACATATCTGAAAGCTGATTGGACCGCAAGACAAATTCTGGCAGATTTAGCAGAAATGACTGTAAATGATACGACCAATAGCCTTACAACTAGAATTATATTTGGTAAAAACCGGAATCCACAGAATGAATTTCATTATAGAGATTTATCGAAACCAGTCAGTACACTCGATCAAGAAAGTCTTGATTTCTTAAAAGAAGCTTGCCCTAAAATGATGGAAGATTTTCATTATGGTTGGAAAAATAACGGTAAGGAAAAGGTTCCATTTGAAGAATCCAGTATTCTACCATATTTCCCTGGGTATGAATTTGAGTGTGGAAAATCGACCTATAGAGGCGAAGAAGTCGGAGAGGGTGGATTTGCACAAGGTGTTCCTGGAATGTATGGAAATGTTGCGCTTTTGGATGTTTCATCAATGCACCCGCATAGTGTAATCGCAGAGGTGCTATTCGGACCTAAGTTTACAAGAGCGTTCCGGGAAATTGTTGAAGGACGAGTGAGCATCAAACATGAGGCGTGGGATATTGTGAACACTATGCTGGATGGAAAACTTACTCCATATATTCAGAGGGTTATTGATGGCGATATGACATCGAAAGATTTAGCAAATGCGTTAAAGACCGCCATCAACTCGGTGTACGGACTCACATCCGCTTCATTTGCTAACCCATTTAAAGATCCAAGAAATATTGACAATATTGTAGCTAAACGTGGAGCTTTATTCATGATCGACTTGAAGAACGAAGTTCTCAATCGTGGGTTCCAGGTAGCACATATCAAGACCGATTCGATTAAGATTCCGGATGCAACACCGGAGATAATTCAGTTTGTCATGGATTTCGGAGAACGATATGGCTATACATTTGAGCACGAAGCTACATATGATAGGATGACTTTAGTCAACGATGCGGTTTATATTGCCAAGTATAAGGATGCAGAGGATTGTAAGGCATTATATGGATATATCCCAGGAGACAATAAAAAGAATGGTGGAAAGTGGACTGCTACAGGAACTCAGTTTCAGATTCCATATGTATTTAAAAAGCTGTTCAGCGGAGAAGAAATCGCATTTGAAGATATGTGCGAGACCAAATCGGTGAGCAGCTCTTTATATTTGGATTTAAATGAAACTTTACCAGATGTATCAAAAGAAGAAAAAGAATTTGCCAAAGCAGAAAGTGACTATAGAAAAGGTCTTATTTCTGACATCACATTTGAATCCACCTGCCAGGAATTGAATCCGAAAATCGCGAAGGGACATAATTACAGATTCGTTGGAAAAGTTGGTCAGTTCTGTCCGATGAAAGAAGGATATGGTGCTGGATTACTTATGCGTGAAAAAGACGGTAAGTATTACGCGGCAACCGGTTCCAAAGGATATCGGTGGATGGAATCGGAAATGGTTAAAGAGCTTGGAAAAGAGGACGGAATCGACCATTCTTATTATGACAAGCTTGTTGATGAAGCTGTGAAGACTATTTCTCAGTATGGCGATTTTGAATGGTTTGTGTCCGACGATCCATATATTGAAGAGCTTGGAGCAAACGATGCAGACTGTATGCCTTGTGGTGATGGAAAGTACAAGAGTTGCTACGATTGCCCCAATTTCAAGAACGATTATCCGTTAAACATGTCCTGCGATAAAGGCTTTAATATCGGAGATGTTTTGATGGGGCTTTGCATGAATAAACCAGAAAATTAATAAGGAGATATTTTAACAATGAGAGACAATTTAGTAATTATCGAGGGAACAAAATTTATTTACAAAACAAATTTCTCTGGTGATCCAGATAGAGACACTTATGGAAATACTCAGAGAAAAGGGAATCTGATTATTCCGGATATTGAGCAGGCAAGAAGACTTATCGATGAGGGCTTCAATGTTAAACCGACAAAGCCGAAACCAGGAGAGGAAGAAGGATTTATTCCAAGATATTATGTAGCCATCAAAGTGAACTACGAGAGCGAATGGCCGCCTAAAATTTTCTTAATGACAGGCGAGAACGATCGTCATGGAGTCCTTCTGGATGCGGAATCTGTTAGTAATATCGATTACATGTGGATCGATAACGTGAATGTTGTTCTGAATAAATACGAGGGAAAGAACGGAAAATCTCTCTGGGTTAAGAGTATGGAAGTATTCCAGAAAATGGATGACGATCCGATTAGTATGAGACATTCCGATGTAAATCGCGATCAGTCTGATGAGGAAGATGATATTCCATTTAACTAAGCATTTCGTAATTTTGAAAGGAGATCAAGATGAACGAATTTGAACTTGGACAGATAGTGTGTACCCGTGGTATCGCAGAAGCGATGAAAAAAGACCGAAATTTATATTTATTCATTTTGGATGCCTTGTATGGGAAGTATTGCAAATGTGACTGGGGTGATACCTGTGAAGAAGATGTTAGAAGTAACAACGAAGCTGTAAAAAATGGCGAGAGAATTTTAGCTGCTTATATGTATGGTGATACGAAAATTTGGATAATCACTGAATGGGATAGAAGCGCGACAACGATTCTTTTTCCAGAAGAATATTGACGGAGGGCTTATGAAAAAAAGATATTCAATAAGTTCATTCCAATGCTGTCAACCAATCGAGAATTTCTATGAAAATGCAGCCAAAATAATCGGAATTACTGTAACCGAAAACACCGTTTATGATTGCAGAAAAATAAGAGTGACTGTACCAGTGCAGAACTGTATTTTCGCATATTATAAAGAAAACGGATTTTCCAATGCAGCTATTTCCTGCAACTGGCTTATGCAAGGTCCAAAAGCAAATCTGGAGGGTGATGATTTAGCATTTGAAGTTGAAGATGGATTCACAAGCGAAAGTGGATATTTATGTGTGCGGTAGAATTACGTGATTACCAACTAAAAGCTGTTGAGCAAATGAAAAACGGATGTATTCTTTGTGGTGGAGTTGGTAGTGGAAAATCCAGAACATCTTTGGCGTATTATTATGTTCGTAATGGTGGATGTCTGGAAACGGATGAGTATATGCCTATGGATGATCCGCCTAAAGATTTGTACATAATCACAACTGCTCGAAAGAGAGATACTTTAGAATGGGAGGGTGAGCTTGCACCCTTCCTTCTTTCTACTCACGAAGAGGTTAATTTATATTGTAATAAAGTAATCGTTGACTCTTGGAACAATATAAAAAAATATTCTGATGTTAGAAACGCATTCTTTATATTTGACGAGCAGAGAGTTATAGGTTCTGGAACATGGGTTAAAGCGTTTTTGAAGATTGCGAAATCGAACGAATGGATTCTGTTATCAGCAACACCCGGCGATACTTGGCAGGATTATATTCCGGTATTTATAGCAAATGGATTTTATAAAAACCGGAGCGAATTTATAAGGGAGCATGTTATATACAGCCGCTTTAGTAAATTTCCAAAGATTGACAGGTATATAGATACTGGAAGATTGATCCGTTTACGAAACTCCATTCTCGTGAATATGGATTTCAAACGCCAGACCGTTTCGCATCATGAAGATATCTATGTCAAATACGATGTTTCAGAATACAAAATGGCTGGGAAAAACAGATGGAATCCCTACAAGCAAGAACCAATCATTAATGCGGCTGAATTATGTTATGTTTGGCGAAAGATAGTTAATACCGATACATCCAGGCAAATCGCATTATTGGAAATCATTGAGAAACATCCAAAAGCAATTATATTTTACAATTTTGATTACGAATTGGAGTTGTTAAAACAGATTTTATCTGAATATGAGATTGCAGAATGGAACGGACATAAGCATCAGCCTATACCAACAGGCTCGGCGTGGGTATATTTGGTACAGTACAATGCCGGAGCAGAAGGATGGAATTGTATTACAACTGACACAATAGTATTCTTTTCTCAGAATTATTCTTACAAAATAATGTCACAGTCAGCTGGACGGATTGACAGAATGAATACTCCATTTACGGATTTATATTATTATCATTTGAAATCGAGATCTGGTATAGACCTAGCTATTAGTAAGGCTCTGAAAGAGAAGAAAACATTCAATGAAACGAGATGGTTTAATAAAAGTCGGGGGCATTCGGTGTAAAGGATGGTGGATTGACGTGCAAATACTGAAAACATTAAAAACATTGACTATGTTTATATGGATGTTATCTATTCAATTAAAAATGTTATCAGAAGAAGAGTTTAAGGCTTTGATAACGTGCTGTACTTATGAACAGTCTGTATACGCATTTTTACTTCGATATTGTGTATGAATGAGGTGTCACATGGAAAATATTTACAGAGAAGTAAATTTTGAAAAATATTGTCCTACTTGCGAGCATAAGAAAAAGGATGAAAAATTTGATCCTTGTAACGATTGTTTAGCAGAGGGCATGAACACAAATTCAGAAATACCAATCTATTGGAAGGGGGAGGAATGATAATGGTAGAAAGTGTTATTGTCAGCGTGAATTTTCCGGATGATGGTGGTGAAGACACTGGGATATTATTAGTAGGAAAACCAAAACCAGGTCACGCTTCAGAAATCATCAATGCATTTGAGGGAAAGGCAGCACGAGAACTTTATAAGAAATTGACGAAAAGAAAGGTGGTGCCAGAGGCATGAGTTTTCAATACGATCAGTATCTGGCACAGCACCGATCAAATGTAAAAAGAGGATATGAATGGCTATGTGAGAATTTACCAGATGTAATAAAAGACGCTGTGAATGCTGGATGGCAGACTGGATTTGCTCACGATCAGTCTAAGGATGAGCCGGATGAGTACAACGCTTACGACGCATATTTTTATGGTAATAATCGTTCTTTTAAAGTTGTACAGGATTACCAGCGAGCTTGGCTCTTACATATTCATCGTAATCCGCATCATTGGCAACATTGGGTATTAATCAATGACGATCCAAAAGAAGGAGAAATCGTGTTGGAGATGCCATACGATTATATTATTGAAATGATCTGCGACTGGTGGGCGTTCAGCTGGGCACAGGAAAATCTGGATAAGATATTCAACTGGTATGAAGAACATTCAAAGTATATGAAGCTTGCTCCCGACACAAGGAAAACTGTAGAAGATATTCTCAGTAAGATCAAGGCTAAGCTGGACGAGGATAGCAATGCGGAAATTCAGCATAGTGGAGTCAAAGGTATGAAATGGGGTGTTAGAAATGGTCCACCATATCCGATAGAAGAAAATAAAAAGGTTGCAAAAGTTCGCAGACATGATAATCTTGTAGAAGAAGCAATTCATTCTGGGGAAGTATCCAAGACAGTCAATAAAGATAAACAAAAGCGTCATACCAAATCAGACCATTTACCAGGAAGAAGCTATCTTGATGGCGATGTAGAATATGCTCAGAAGCTGGTTGATAAGTATGGCGGTAAAGGGGATCCAGTCATTGACGGAAACGGCGATTGGACACATAAAGAAAAAATAGAAGATTCCGATATTATTGGAACTCATGTGGATAGATATTCTGGGGTTGAAACTAGAACAAATATGGGAATGATTGTGTATTCTAAAACCGGAACTCATGTTTATCCAAGAAAGGAAGATGAAGATGAATCTAATTGAATATGAAGGAAAGAAAGTTAGAATTATTGATACGGAGAAGAGAGTCTGGGAAGGAAAAGTAACCGACTATATCTATCCCGAAGATAATGAACCGGAAGAAATCGAAAGTATTATAATCAAATGCAAAGTTGGAAGATTTCCTGGTCGATCAATTGAATTTACCGCACCTGAAATCGAATCCATTAAAGTACTGGAGTAAACTATGAAAAAATATAAAGATGCTGAATTGACTCCGGAAATCTGTTTATACATTAAACAGTGGGTAAAGGAGCATTCGGACGAAATTAACAGAAGTATTCTTGAGAATATCAAGAAGAAGTAACCTTGGTGGTGAGAGGGATTAAATTGGGTATATAAATAAGGGAAGAGCCCCTAACTCCTCCCTTACGTTTTGTTATTTGATTACTCTGAAACGTTCGCGTTTTGCTTTTTCAGCGTAACCGGCATTAATAATATCAGAATGTTCTTTGACGAAGCTGGTGATGTATTCAATACCGATTTCGTCATTATAATTTTGAACACCGCCCTTAACAGTGTGAATATAATGATTCAAAGCTGCTGCACCATGAACCATTTTACCGTTGCTGTTAAGATAAGGATGGCAAAGTTCCTTGTTACCCATGCTAATCCCTCCTTCCATATATTTTGGTGGAACACAGTATATAGCGTAACATAGAAAAAGTCAATAAATTTATAAACCAACCCATGAGTCTTAGCTGGCTTGTGGGTTTTATTATTTGAAAAAGGAGATTACGAAAATGAGCAAGATTAAAAGAGAAAAATCACGAATGGAATTATGGGCTGAGAATGAGGTAAAAATTGCTTGTCAGCATGAAAATCCGAATCGTAAAAAGGGCGAGTTCGACTATGGTTGTGCCTGCTATGAAAGCGCACTGAAAGCATTTCAGAGTCTTTGTAAAGATGGACATTCTGGAGCGAGTATTATGTTTACTAAAGCTATTCTCAATCGAATGATTACCGGCAAACCTCTTACGCCTATCGAAGATACCGAAGATGTGTGGAATGAAGTACACGGCAGAAAGGATGATTCTAAACATTATCAGTGCAAGAGAACGAGCTCTCTGTTCAAGGAAGTTAAACCCGACGGAACTGTTGAGTATAAAGATGTGGATCGTTTTCATGGAGTCAATATTGCCAATCCGCATTATAGCTATCACAGTGGTTTGATCGATACTGTGATGAGCGAACTCTTTCCCATTAAGATGCCTTACATGCCTTTGATCGACGCATATCGTGTGTATACAGAAGATTTCCTGGTAGATCCGAAGAATGGCGACTTCGATACGGTTGGTATTTTATATGTAGTAACCCCTAAGGGTGAAAAAGTTGAAACCAACCGATATTTCAAAGATGCACCGGTAGGATTTGCTGAGATTGATCGAGACGAGTACCTGAAAAGAAAAGAGACAGCTAAAGCCCGACTTGAGAAAGCAGGTGAGAACAATGCTTAATTTTGTTATCGGGTTTATCATTGGCGTTCTTCTTGGAATCTTTACGCTTCTCTTTGTGCAGGGAGGGACAAGATGAAACGATACAACTTTATTAAAGGAATGAATAGTAACTTGGAACTTTCTGATAAAGAACGTCGGCGCATATTTAGACGGAGTGTTGAGAAAGATCCATGGAAACTGAAGTGTACCATTGCTATGGAAGAATTTGCGGAATTGCAACAGCAGGTAAGCAAAGAAATTCGTGGTTATCATGATCAATATGGACTCTTGGAAGAGATGGCAGATGCTTATATTTGTCTGAATTTCCTTGAGTCCATTTTTAATATCAGCCCAGAAGAAATTCAGAAGGCTATTGATGTGAAATTATATAGAGAAAAGGGGAATCTCAAATGAGTAAAAATATTGAAATTGCAGGAACAATATCTTTCGGTGGAAAGCTTCTTAACGTGTATGGAGATCTTGATGCTCCGTTATTTAAGGCTAAGGACATCAGTCATGTTATCGAATACAGTTCTGGTAACGAATGGAAAATGCTTGAGATGTGCGAAGACGACGAAAAGCTGAAACTACCAATGGTAGTAGCAGGTCAGCGGAGATCCGTCAATTTTGTAACTGAGAATGGGCTGTACAATATTCTTTCCCAGAGTCGTATGGAAATCGCGAGAGCTTGGAGACGAATCGTTCACGATGAACTCATTAACATGAGAAAATCCAAAGGACGAAATATCGCAGAGCAGTTTGAAGAATGGGACCATGCTCTGGATAATATCTACTTTGATGAGGAAACTGGAAAACTCATGCAGTCAGTAACGGTGCAGGGCGGAGATGTTGAGCAGATTCCATATGAGGAGGATTCAGATGGAGATCGATAACATTAAGGATTGCATAGAGGTCAAAGTTCATGCTGGGTTAGTTATAGACAATAAGACTTTTGAATTGTGCATGGGTTTGATTGCTGCTTACGCCAGAAACGAAGGACTGAAAGGATTAGATATTCGTTTTAGCGACTTCGGCGGAGGATATTTTGTGAAGCCAATATTTAAAGAAGAAACAAAAGAATGATATTTAATAATGCGGTTTAGGTCACAGTGACGACTTCCAGGTACGAAAAAACTACCTAAGCGGAATAAATGTAATACGAGAGCTAGCACCCCGGACGACGCGGCATAGTCCACCGCCCGCATTATTTTGAAAGGAGAAAAATGGTATGAATCTTAGACAGAAATGTAAAAAGCTGAAGCAAGAAAACGAACGATTAAAAACGAGAACTGTTCATGTTGTATATAAAGAAGTGGGGTGTAAATTGACAACTATAGTGGTTCGAAGGGAAATTCCTATTTTTATGAGACATGAGATTCCGGAGAAAGACCTAATGGAATATATTGCCCGGGAATTTGCAGGTAATTTATTGCCGTATATCAAATTCGAACATATTGATAATCCTAATCGTGGTACCACCATAATTGAAGGTCGTATGAAAGTGGCGGAAATGGGTCAAATATTATGAGAAAAACAAAACATAATGCGTTAGATGAAAATGCGGTTTATGGTGCACCTATTTGGAAATCTGAGGGAGTAAATAGATCCAGGTTAATAGACGGTTGTAATGAAAAAATGGCGGTGCAGCCTTCTTTTAATTGTGGACTTACTCCTGTATCTAAAAATGTTTTTATGAGTCTGACTATTCATAGAGGAAGGAGAAGCCTATGGTCGAGTTTGTAGGAAACTGGGGAGAAAGACCAGAGAGTGCAGTAGCGAGATGGAGAAATGATGTAACGGCTGCTAAAGAGCTTTGTTATCCCAAAGAAGTTGTTCGGAATATTGAGGACGAATCTGATCCGTACAAACGGCAGCGGATGCTTTGTGATGCAAGACACAAATATTTATAATGTATGTTCTTTTGAAAGGAGATTATGATGTAACGGCTTTAAGATTTTTATATTTTTATGGGTTCTTGTTGGCGCGATATTTTGCTTGTATGCTCTTTCTACTGACAAAATAAAAGTGCTTGTAAATGACAGACCTCTTTTGGAAACAGCCATAGCTATGATGTGTGCCATGATAGCTAGTCCATACTGGCTGATCGTAGGAATTATTAAAGTACTATTTGGGAAGAGGTAAGGTTGCAAAAATGATTGGTGAAACTACTTACAAAATCACGGTATCTCGTGCTGATTCAGATGTTATTAAGAATTTGGTCGATATTTTGGAGAATTGTCCGATGGGATTGAATAACGACGATTACGTGGAAATAATGAAAACCATAGCTTATCACAACTATGAAACCGATATAGAAGGCGTAGAAATCGAGTATGAGGAGGATTCAATCATATGATATTTGTAATAAACAACTTAAAGTATGATACGGATAAGATGGAGCTTATCTCTGATGAATGTGAATATTGGTATAAAGGAGAACTATTAGGTACACCAATGCGCTATCGTGGAAGAGATGTGCGACTGTGGAGAAGCAGCAAAGGTAATTGGCTCTTAACGTATAAATCTGATTATACTACCTATGGAAAAGCATTATGCGAAAAAGAGGTTGAGAACATTCTGATTCAATACGATTTAGAAATGTATGAACAAATATTTGGAGAGGTGGAAGAAGCATGAGTAATATTGGAATTGCTGCCAACTTATTTCAACCAAGCGGAAAGTGTTTAAAATGTCGTCATTGGAATCCAGCCACAAAAGATTTCATGGGAAATGGAACGGACGGACATTGTAGACTTGCTTACTGCAAAAATTCCCGACCAGAAAGGAGAAACAAAAAGAGATGATTAACATAATAATCCATAGATGGAAGGAAATTGACATTCACATTGTATTTGAAGCCCTTTCTGAGCAATTAACGATTCCATACAAGTACAATAGACGAACCCATACGATTGAGATACGAGAAAAGGTATCTCATCCAATTATAATTAGAGGAATGTATGGCTCGCTTCAGCAAATGCAAGGTTTGTATCCGGATTTCTATAACTGTTCTAGTCAAGAAGCAGAAACACATTTATCCGAGAGATCAACTGCGGTTGATGGTGTGGGTCTTAAACATGTCACAGACGTGGTAAAAATCATTGATATTTTAAAAATAGTAGAAAGTAATGATGAGTCTGATACAGCTGTGGATATTAACTTAGGAGGATATTGTGAATGGTTAAATTAGAAATCGAAGAGTATTGCGATAACTGTCCGGAGTTTGACGCTCATGTAGAGAAAGATGTGCTATTCGCTGGTAATTCTAAGAAATATTTTAATACAAATATTACATGCGAGCATAAAGACAAATGTCGGTGTTTAAAAGATATGATTGAAAAGGAGACTAAGAAAAGAAATGATTAAATTAGAAAATGCGGTTCTGGGGGTGTTTATCGAATGATTCAGTTATCTGGGAGGTTTCTAAAATATAATATTATTGATAAAAATGGTGTTCAATTTCCAAAATCAGCAACTATTAAAATCCCAAGCAAAGTCTTTGTGCTCTTCAATTTTGATAAGTCACATCCCATTGGTATTGCGGAAGTTATTAAAGATGAAGAAGGGCTTTTGGCAGAAATTGAAAGCGAAATGGATGATATCTTAGAATTACTTGAATACGATAAGGTTGGATGCGGTGGATATTATCGTGCGGTTAAAAGTCATATGGGATACGGTATAAAAGTTATTGACTCCGCTGAATTGGTGTCTATATCTATCACGTTAGCACCATCTAGTGCGGAATATTATGTTTCCAGAAAGGGAGAAAAAAGAAATGATTAAATTAGAAAATGTGGTTCTGGCGAGTCCAGAGCAGATGGAGTTTATTATCGAGGGAATGAGAAATCCTATGAATTCATGGGAGAAGAGTGATAGTTGGATAGGTTGTAAAAATGGAGATAAATGCGAAGAATGTTATAATCTTCCATACGATCCATGCGGTATGGAATGGGAAAATTTATACATTGGCGAAAATGATCACTCGCTCATGCAGCGCTTATCCAACGCCGGTACGGAGCATCGTAAATATATGAGAATGATGCCCGTGTATGTGAGAATTACAGCGCCGTTGTATTGGTAGTTCTTTCTGCCAATGAAACACTTTACCTGTTTATCAGCAGGGGTCACGCGAAAAATATGTATTGTATTATGAGAGAAAGACCAGGCGTGTTCGGTGACGAATTGCGTAAGACCTAGTGGGATAGACGGTAAGTAGGACCTTACCCTTTCTCTTTTTATATTTCAGCGTGGCTAACGGGAAACCACCCATTGGAATCCCGTGGGAAACATTTCAAAAATATATTTCGCGAAAAATACGCATTGTATTATGAAAGAAAAAGGTGCAGATTGTGGATGCCGTGAGGGTCCAACGCCTATATACAAAATAGTGCTACGATTCAGTAATGAATTGGTAATGATAAAGGCTTTGTTTGCGAATCTGTGACTGAGCGAAAGGACGGCTTACGCGCTCGATATTTTCTTTTTTCGCGAAAAATACAGCTACTTTAATGAAAGGAGAGTGATTATTATGTCCATAGAAAAGATAGTACTTAAGATGGCGACTCATTACCATGCAAACTTGATTGATATTCATAACGCTTTACACGCTTTAGGTTTAAAAAGCGATGAGCAAGCAGAAGAATTCAATAAGAAGCATATGATGAAGATCGTTGATATGTATACGAGAAGAGGATATGATATTACTAAATAAGATTAAAGCCTTAGTTGAAATATACTAGGGCTTTCTCTTTTGTATTTTTGAAATGAACCTGTAGAGGCTATCCCCTATGCCTTCTGGGCGGGGGAGTAGGGCTACTATTGATACGTAGCTGGGTTTTAGGAAACGAAGCCCATGAAAACCGAAATGGTGTCCTCACTATTTTAGTGAGTAAAAGATAGTCCATTAATGGGAAAGAATTTGATACATATAAGGTTGGTACTGTTGCGAACTCCTGTAGTACGATGCATAAGATTGCTGAGAAAGAGTTTACGTTGGAAGATTTCTCGACGGAACATTTGAAAAACAGTCCATTTGATAGGGATTGGATAACCAGTGCTATGGTTGATGAAGACGATAAATCACCTCATAAAGTATGGGCTACACCACTTGACATTCTCCGATATACGATAGAAATGCTAAATTTATATCGCACTGAATATCTTGAAACTAAATCTAAGGATGACTGGTGGCAGATGATCCAGCTTCTTCCGAGTAGCTATAACCAGACTCGCAATGTTATGTTGAATTATGAGGTGCTGGCTAATATTTACAGACAGCGAAAAAATCACAAGTTGGATGAATGGCGAGAGGTTTGTAAGTGGATCGAGAGCCTTCCGTATAGTGAGTTGATTACCGTAGACTCTCGTGAGGCGATAAAAGAAGAAGTCTGGAAGGAAATCATAAAAGTCCGTGAAATTCCAGATCCTTGGGAAGTACATGGCACTGCTGAATACGCTAAAATGTGTCCAGATCAGTTAATAACAATAGCGGAGATGGAGGCTGACGCAAGACGAGCGATACCAGCTGATAAGATTAAGACTGGAAGTAAGGAGGACTGATATATGAAATATATTATTGCAAAAATAATTGAATTTGCAGCGATTTGTGCGGTTGCTATAATTTTAATTAAAATGGGATATGGTGGTGAGACCTGGCAGTATTGGGTAATTTTAGTACTAATGACTGTGTATGGTGGTGCGTTCGCATGCGAGAAAGACAAAGAGGAATTGGAATGACGGTAACGGTGTTTATAGTATTAATTATGACAATCTTCTGGATGCTGCTGCAATTTATTTTACCAGGTTTGAACGATACATTGTGCATCATATTCTATTATCTAACCATGTGCTTACTCGGCATGTGGTGTTTTTATTATATTGGAGTCGTTATGGCGGAAATGAGGTAGAAAATGGATGAAATTTTATGTATTTTAATAATCTTCGTTATTTACATATTGGCGAAGATATTTTAATAGAAAGGAACTATTATGGACGATTTAAAGTGGTGTTTAAAAATTATCTCGATCATGATTGGCGTCGTCTTATATGTTTCTATATGGTGGGCAATGCCATCGGGAGTCAATTATTATAAAAAACATCCAGATAATAACGGATGGAATTTCGTATATCTTATGTACAAGTTTTGGATTATTGGGCATATTATTGCCACATTGCTGGCATTCATATGGGCGTGGAATTAAGTGAATTTGGTTCGTCAGAAAAGGAGAAAAATAATATATGGAAATGAAAAGGGTAAAAGTCGCAACACACGAAGAGTTGGAGATATTGCAGAAAAGTGTTGACGGAATATTAAGTTTTGTATTGGACGTTCGAAATATTTTCGGCTATGACTGCTTTGTTGAAGAAACGGAGGAGGAAATCAAAATCGTTCGTAAATTATATGATTTACTTGTCTTCAGCATGGAACCCGACGATCTGAATGAACAATTAAAAGAGTTAGAATCAGAAGATCCGAAAACATGCACATTTATTTACCGATTCATCAAAACAAAATTGAATAAATAATTTAGCTGTGAGAGGAGAAAAATAACATGTGGAGAGAAGAGTTAATTTTGAATAAGATATTTGCAATCATTACGATTCTTATTGGAGCGTTGTCAGTCCCGGTTGAGTGGGATGCAACGTTCTTTTTATTTACTTTAATTGTCGGCGGATATCTGTTCTTTGCCAAGCGAAACTGGATCGCTTTGTGAGGTGACGGTTATGGGAAGAGCCGAGCGAAGAAGAGAACAGAAACAGGAACAAAAATCTAAAACGGTTACATACAATCTCACAAAAGAGCAATTAGATGTAATGGTTCGTGAGAAAATTGGAGAAGAACTTGTACGAATCAAGAGGGAAGCTACCGATGAAGCTGTAAACACAGCACTTACTCTGTTGCTGACCTTACCCTTAGAGGTTCTCATGGACCATTTTTGGAAAAAATCATACCCGCAAAAGATTCCTAAGTTTGCCGATCTTTTGATTGAGTATTATGAGAAATGGCAGGACGGCGAACTGGATTTAGATGAGTTAAAAGAAGACCTCTGGAAATATGGGGGAGTAAAATTCAGGGAGGGACAGATCAATGGTAAATGACGATATGAGAAAGAACAGTGAAGGGTATTCTGATCCAACTGTTTACAATGCTTTGAAGAATATTGAGAAGGATGGGGATGAAAGATTTCATAAACTTCTCGATGCGATCTTCACTATTTGTGAGCTTTCCGGGTTCCATATCGAAGAAAGAATCATTGTGAAAGACAAGAAAACTGGTAGAATTTGGAGGTAAAAAGTGACGAATATTTCTAATCTAGGATAGAATTTCGTCTAATCTAGGTTAAAAATCCTGGTAGTAACAGGTCATTTTTCTGCCCACTTTTGGGTTTTAGGATTTGACCAAAGCCCACTTATTTTTGACCAGAGCGAAAAATTTGAAGAAAAATGGAGCAGAAAATCGGAATTTTGGTCAAATTTCTGGCCATTTGCCCGGTTTCTGCCCACTTTTAAAACCCCACTTTGACCACAAAAAACCCAGTATTTATACGGGTTTGCGGGCTTTTTGCCCACTTTCCCACTTTTTTCTTTAAACTATTATGATAAAAAATTAATATAATATATAAATATGACCAATAAAAGTGGGTATTTGACCAAAACCGAAAAAGGAGTGATTTTTATGAGTGCAAAAAGAAAAGTGAGCTGGCGAGATATATTTGACAATTTCAAAGATGTATATCCAACCTTGTCAAAAAATGCAAGCGATTTTAGACCCCACGATTATATGAGCATTATTGTATATTTCAGAGATGGAAGCCAGATGATCTATGATGATGTTAGAAAACGAGGAAAACTTATTGTTGCCTAAATTACTCTTTCTTTTCTTTTTGATTCGTGATATACTAAATAAGCCACACAATCGTATATCGCATAAAACGTTCAAGGGAATAGCTTCGGTAAAAAGTGTATTCTCTCTTTTACTTATACCCTTGAACGGTACGAGATTGTGTGGCAACAATGGGAGAAGCATTTTTTCGGTGCGTCTCTCTATGGGGCGCACTTTTTTTAATGCTCTTAATTTGCCATTGGATGGAGGAAGAGTATGAGCGAATCGGAGAATAATTCAATAATGCAACTGATGGAATCGGAGAATGATTTTAAGCTGGAGGCGGTCAACACACCATATGATCTCGCCAATGGATATATTAAGATTGGTTTGACTAATGATCAAAAGTGCCAAATGAGCAATGTCATTCGGCATTTACCAGAAATGTTTGCTACTAGTTCAATGGCTAATGCGTATATTGCAAAATTTCCAGATGGTATTAATCATACGCTTGTGTCATTAAATCAAGGCGGATTCATGAGTTTCTGGAAAAAAGAAAATGGTCAATTTGGTGGAACCGCATCTTTGTATTCTTTAAAGAGCGAAGCACTGCTTCTTGGTGCATTTTCAGCGATGGCATTTGCATCTGGACAGTACTTTATTACACAGGTTAATTCCGAACTAAAGAAGATAAATCAGAACATTGATAAAATTCTGGAATTCTTATATGGGGATAAGAAGGCTGAGTTGCTGTCGGAAGTGAGTTTTGTTAAGTATGCTTATGAAAACTTTTCATCCATTATGGCACATGATGAACAACGAGTAGCTACAATTGCGAGTCTTCAAGAGGCAAAAAAAGTGGCTATTAAAGATGCTGAATTTTACATGAATGATTTGGATTTAACCGTGAATGGAAAAGACGGTATAGAGAAGTTAGTTGGTAATGCGTTCCAGATAAAAGAGAGCTTAGAATTATCAATTCAGTTGTATGGAATGAGCACTATTTTAGAAACATATTTTTCTCAAAATTATGATGCTGAATTTATTAAGCATATTGATCGGGAAATGACAGCGTATATTGATAAGTGCGAAAAAAGAATGCTTAGTAGTTTTAGCATTTTGAAAAAGCATATAGCTGATTATAAAGGTCGATGGCTTGAAAAGATTGATAAATCGCAATACGAAAAAGATGTTTGTGAATTGATCGATTCGTTGAATAACGGTGAGGAATCTGTAATGAGAAAAACGCTTCGGAAAACATTGCGTGCAGTTTCCGAGGTAAAAGAATTTTATATTTCCCAAAGTGGAGATGTGTATTTGAAAAAAAATTAAATTATATTTGTAGACAGAGATGCTTAATGTGTCACTGTCTTTTTTTTGTCTTCTTTTGGTACGCGAAAAAAACATTCCCTTTTATGAAGAGAAGAGGTAAAATAAGTATTTTTATAAAACTTCTTCTCTTTTTATGTTGTAAAAATTAGAAAGGAGTTAGCTCATGCTAGAGAATAAGTTCCAGGCGAATCTGATAAAGGAACTGAAAAAAAGATTTCCTGGTTGCATTGTTATGAAAAACGATCCCACATATATTCAAGGGATTCCAGATTTACTTGTTCTTCATAAAGACAAATGGGCGACTCTGGAATGCAAGAAATCAGCGGGCGCAAAGAGACAACCAAATCAAGAATACTATGTGGATTACATGAATCAAATGTCATTCTCAAGATTTGTGTATCCCGAGAACAAAGAGGAGGTACTTGATGAACTTCAACAAACATTCCAATCTTGAAGGACAGCACGCCTTTCTTGGTGCCAGTAAATATCATTGGATAAATTATAGTGAGGATAAAGTTGCTGAGGCTTATTCAAAGTTTCTTGCAACACAGAAAGGAACCGTGTTACATGCTTTTGCAGCCCAGTGTATATCATTGGGACAGAAGCTACCGAAGTCTCAGAAAACATTAAACATGTATGTGAATGACGCTATCGGTTTCAAAATGACACCAGAGCAGGTGTTATATTATTCTGATAATTGCTTTGGAACAGCTGATGCAATCTTATTTAGAAATGGATTACTAAGAATTCATGATCTGAAAACCGGACAAATTCCAGCGCACATGGAGCAGCTTGAAATATATGCTGCTATTTTTTGTTTGGAATATAAAGTAAAACCAGGCGACATTGAGATGGAGTTAAGACTATATCAGAATAATGAGATTCTATATCATAATCCAACGGCTGAAGATATCGTTCCAATTATGGATAAGATCATTACTTTTGACAAAGTAATTACAAGATTGAGAGAGCAGGAGGGATAAACCGTGAACTCGATTCTGGAAGATATTTTAATACATTACGGAATGCCAAGACGTTCTGGACGTTATCCGTGGGGATCTGGTGATGACCCATATCAGCACAGTGGCGATTTTCTTAGCAGAGTGCAGGAACTGAAGAAGACTGGGATGAGTGAGACTGATATTGCTAAAAATATTGGTTTGACAACCACTCAGCTTCGTACTCAGATAAGTCTTGCGAAAGATGAACGTCGTTCTCTTCAGGTTGCAACAGCTAAAGGGCTGCGAGAAAAAGGATATAGTCTCAACGAGATTGCTGATAAGATGGGTTTTTCCAATGACTCATCTGTTCGATCACTTTTAAATGAGAATTCAGAAAAGAGAATGAATCAGGCTAAAGCAACTGCTGATATTATCCGAAAAGAAATTAAAGAAAAAGGAATGATAGATGTCGGTACCGGTGTAGAAAGAGAACTTGGAGTGTCCAAAGAGAAACTTAACCAGGCTCTTTATATTTTGGAATTAGAGGGTTATCCGGTTTATGGCGGAGGCGTCCCACAAGCTACTAATCCAGGAAAACAGACAAATATCAAAGTCATTTGTCCACCAGGAACAGAGCATAAGGATATTTATAATTTCGAGAATGTCCATTCCTTGCGAAATTATATTTCTTACGACAATGGTGATTCTTTTAGAAAAGCGTTTGAATATCCGGAAAGCTTGAGTTCCAAGAGATTAAAGATTCGATATGCTGAAGATGGCGGTGTCGATAAGGATGGGGTCATTGAGCTTCGAAGAGGAGTAAAAGATATTTCTCTTGGCGATTCTCATTATGCCCAGGTTCGAATCATGGTTGACGGAACCCATTATCTTAAAGGCATGGCAGTATATTCTGATAATATGCCAGATGGTGTTGATGTCATATTTAATACCAATAAGCACTCTGGGACACCGACAAAAGATGTATTGAAAAAAATCAAAGATGATCCGAATAATCCATTTGGTTCGCTTATCAAAGAACATGGCGGTCAGAGCTACTACGACGATCCAAATGGAAAATATACAGATCCTCTTACTGGAAAGAAACAATCATTGTCTGTAATTAATAAGCGAGCCGAAGAAGGTGATTGGGGTGAATGGAGTAAATCACTTTCATCACAGTTCTTGTCTAAACAGAGTCTTAGTTTAATTACAAAACAGCTTGGGTTAGCAAAAGCGGATAAGCAGTCGGAGTTCGATGAGATTTGTTCTCTTACCAATCCGACAGTAAAGAAAACATTGCTTAAATCCTTTGCCGATGATTGTGATGCAGCAGCCGTTCATTTAAAGGCAGCATCGCTTCCGAGACAGAGTTACCAGGTAATATTGCCACTACCATCATTAAAAGATAATGAGGTTTATGCTCCAAACTATAAGGATGGCGAAACGGTGGCATTAATTCGCTATCCTCATGGCGGAACTTCAGAAATTCCGATTCTGAAAGTAAACAACAAATCACTAGAAGGAAAGAGTGTTCTTGGTAATACTCCAATGGATGCGATTGGTATTAATAAAACAAATGCTGATCGATTATCTGGGGCTGACTTTGATGGTGATACGGTTATGGTAATTCCATGTAATTCAACTTCCAGCAAAGTTAGAATTACTTCAACACCACAGTTAAAAGGACTGATCGGATTTGATACTAAAGAAGCGTATGGTCCAGATTCAAGCTCTCCTGTAAAAGTTGAAACCGTTGGTTCAAGAGAGATAGAGTACTATTCAAGAAATGGAAAGACCTATAAGAAAATGGGCAATAAACAAATCGAAATGGGGAAAGTCTCTAACTTGATTACGGATATGACTTTAAAAGGAGCTACCGAAGAAGAACTTACCAGAGCAATCCGTCACAGCATGGTCGTTATTGATGCAGAGAAACATGCTTTGGATTACAAGCAGAGCGAGATCGATAATGGTATTGCCTCGTTAAAGAAAAAGTATCAAGGTAGCATTGATAAAGATGGCAATTATCATGAGGGTGCTTCAACGTTGATTTCCAGAGCTAAATCTGAAACTCAGGTTTACAAGAGAAAAGGTTCTCCAATAATCAATGAAGATGGTTCCTTATCATACAAAACCGTAAAAGAAGAGTATGTCGATAAAAATGGTAAACTCAAATTCAGAATGCAAAACAGTACCAAGATGGCAGAAGCTAAAGATGCTCGTGAGTTATCTTCCGGTACTCCGCAAGAGGAAGCCTATGCTGATTATGCTAATACCATGAAATCATTGGCGAACCAGGCTCGAAGAGAGATGATTAATACTGGTAAGATTGCCTATTCCGCCGCTGCTAAGAATACCTACCATGGGGAAGTTAAATCATTGTCTGCAAAACTTAACATTGCATTATCGAATGCACCGAGGGAGAGACAGGCACAGGTGATGGCGAATGCGACTGTGGCAGCAAAGAAGAAAGAAAATCCAGACATGACAAAGGCCGAGATAAAAAAAGCAAACCAGCAGGCATTATCTTCAGCAAGAACCTCTGTGGGGGCGCATCGCACTCCTGTCGAGATTACAGATCGAGAATGGGAGGCTATCCAGGCGGGAGCTATTAGTGAGAATAAACTTATTCAAATTCTGAATAATACAAATATTGATACTATTCGTCAGAGAGCAACTCCGCGAGCTACAAATTCTTTGAGCACAGCAAAACAGCATAGAATTTCAGCAATGCGTGCTTCTGGCTATACAACTTCAGAGATTGCAGATGCTCTTGGCGTATCAACTTCTACAGTTTCAAAGTATTTAAATGGAAAGGGATGAGAGTGTTAAATGACAGCAGATTGTGCATTAACCACGATTGATAATCCTTTTGATCCTTTTAAACAATTTGATGAATGGTTCATGTTTGACGAGGAAAAAGGATATCATTCAACTTCTTATTTAGGACGAATTGCTCGAACATCTGATCAGCTTTCTGATGAAGAAAATAGAATTGAAGTTGAGAGAGCAATTGATGAAATCATCAAGTATGATTTTAGAGGAATCTATAAGAAGGTAAAGAACTTAAATTAAAAAGAGAAAACCATCTGTGCTTATAGGCAGAAAAGAAAAAAATAAATATTCAGTTACAACATAACACGAATCAACAATAATTATCGTTTTGTAGTAATTGAAGTGCAACAAATTCACATGATTATCCACGTGAAAGTAATCAAATCTATAAAAGACAAGTCATTAGGACTGGACCGATGATAATTAGGGATAGAGGGGGCTTGCTAAAAATGCACCCCCTCCCCGCATCGCCCCGGTCTTTATTTTTTCCCCGGGGGATATTTTTTGAAAAACAAATCGGACTGGTGCTTGAACAGGCTTATGAGTTTATTGATATTGGCTGCCTTTTTATCTCCTTTCGGCAGATGGAATGCTTATCAGAATTCTCATAAGTCTGTTTAAACACCAGGAAAAGTGCGTATAAACTATCGATCAATTTACAGAAAGGAGGCATCAAGTATGGGAAAAGTAAAGCAAAAAGCATCAAAAGACAGTTCTTCCATGATGCGTCCGGCTCTAACACCTGAGGCAAGGGAAAACCAACTTATTTCCTTAGCTGTGGATCTTGCTGAAAAACAGTTAAGAGAAGGGACTGCTTCATCCCAGGTTATAACACATTATTTGAAATTAGGTTCAACAAAAGAACGAATCGAAAAAGAAATACTTGAAAAGCAAAAAGATTTAATCGACGCCAAAACACAAAATCTTAAATCTATGGAAAGACAGGAGCAGATGTATGCTGAAGCATTAAAGGCGTTTCGAGGATATAGTGGTCATGGGGATGAAGAAGATGATTAGAACATATTCCGAATTGATCAAGTTGAAAACTTTTAAAGACCGATTTGAATATCTGAAGCTGGACGGAATTGTTGGAGAAGAAACATTCGGATTTGATCGGTACATGAATCAGATATTTTATAAGTCCAGAGAATGGACTTCTGTCAGACGAGCGGTCATTATTCGGGATAATGGATGCGACCTTGGAGTGGAGGGTTATGAGATACATGGGAAGATACTTATTCATCATATGAACCCGATTAATTTGAGTGACATAGTACATAAAACTGATGAGCTTTTGAATCCAGATTATCTTATTACAACAGTGTTATCTACACATAATGCTATTCATTACGGTGATGCGAGTTTATTACCCGCATTGCCAATTGAACGGAGGGCAAACGATACATGTCCATGGAAAAGAAATTAAGGGGGTGAGATCTATATGGACAGCATACTTACTTCTGTCAAGAAGATGTTAGGCATTGAAACAGAATATGAGCATTTCGATGCTGACATCCTTATGCACATTAATTCTGTGTTTTCAGTTTTAACGCAGTTAGGCGTTGGTCCAGCGTCTGGCTTCACGGTTACAGATGACAAAACTAACTGGGTGGAGTTTATGCAAGACGAACCAAAATTGAATTTGGTTAAATCGTATATGTTTCTAAAAGTAAAGCTGCTTTTCGATCCGCCAATGAGCAGCGCTGTATTAGAGTGCTATAAAACACAAATCAGCGAGTACGAATCAAGATTGAACTGGGCAGCAGAGAATGATGACATGGAGGAAAATCAAAATGGATAACACATTCTTAGAGCATCATGGCGTTAAGGGTATGAAATGGGGCGTTCGTCGTTACCAGAATAAAGATGGAACATTGACATCTGTTGGACGACGGAAGTCTGCCGAACCCTTAACATCTCAACAGAAAACCGAACGAAATAAGAAAATTGCTAGAGTTGGAGTGGGTGTAGCTACGGTTGCGGCAGCAGCTTATTATGTCCATAAGAATCCAGAAAAAATTGGGAAAGTGATTTCTAAATTTCGCGGCGTAAAGATGAAAGATCTTAGCGAGAAAACAATTAACCGTGGAAAAACATATGTGAAAAGCTGTCTGAAAAATTCCGTGAACGGCGTTAAAGAGGGAATCCGTGAAGGAGCAAAAGAAGCACCTAAAAAAGCTGCTAAGACTGTAGTTACGGGTTTGGTTCTTAATCAGACTAAGAAGTATCTTGATTCGGTTGTAGGTAAAGAGGAAAGTGCCAGAATCTTCCAGGCAAATGACAACAAAAAGATTGGAAAATTCTGGAAAGTGGGACCGGATGATAAGGACGATGACGATTAAACAGTAGGAGAACAATATGGCATTATCAAACACTGCCGTCCCGAAATATTACGGCGAGTTTCGAGATGCCGTAATTCGAGGCGAGATTCCGGTATGTAAAGAAATCGAAATGGAAATGAACCGGATCGATGATCTTATTGCTGATCCAGATGTGTATTATGACGATCAAGCAGTAGAAGGCTTTATCAAGTATTGTGAAAACGAGCTTACATTAACCGATGGTTCTGATTTGAAATTGCTGGATTCATTTAAGGTCTGGGCTGAGCAAATATTCGGATGGTATGAATTTGAAGAGAATCGTGTGTATGTACCTTATGAGGACGGATACGGTGGAAGGTACGTAACAAAAATTAAGAGGAAACGTTTGATAAACAAGCAGTATCTGATAGTTGCACGAGGCGCTGCAAAATCTATGTATGGTTCATGCTTGCAAAATTTTTTTCTTAATGTGGATGTTACAACGACTCATCAGATAACAACTGCACCAACAATGAAACAGGCAGAAGAGGTGTTATCTCCGATTCGAACGGCTATCACCAGATCCAGAGGCCCGTTTTATAAATTCTTAACAGAAGGTTCTTTGCAAAATACAACCGGTTCTAAAGCAAATCGCATGAAGTTATCTTCTACCAAAAAAGGAATCGAGAACTTTCTTACTGGATCACTACTGGAAGTACGACCAATGCGAATAGACAAGCTCCAGGGACTACAGCTGAAAATGGCAACAGTCGACGAATGGCTTTCTGGCGATATCAGAGAGGATGTTATCGGAGCAATTGAACAGGGAGCATCTAAAGTAGAAGATTATCTGATTGTCGCAATCAGTTCGGAGGGTACTGTCCGTAATGGAGCTGGCGATACAATCAAAATGGAATTGATGGACATTCTCAAAGGAGATTATGTCAATCCTCATGTATCAATCTGGTGGTATAAACTCGATTCTGTGGATGAAGTCCCCAATCCAAGAAAATGGCTGAAAGCAAACCCAAATATAGGAAAAACAGTAAGTTACGAGACATATCAAAGAGATGTCGACAGAGCTGAGAAAGCTCCAGCCGCTCGAAATGATATTCTTGCAAAACGTTTTGGTCTTCCGATGGAAGGCTATACATATTACTTCACTTATGAAGAAACTCTTCCTCATAGGAAAAGAGATTATTGGCAAATGCCATGTTCAATGGGCGCAGATTTATCGCGAGGCGATGATTTCTGTGCTTTTACTTTTCTATTTCCATTATCAAATGGTTGTTTTGGTGTTAAAACTCGAAATTACATTTCTTCGTTAACTCTAATGAAACTTCCAGCGGCTATGAGAGTTAAATATGATCAGTTTCGCGATGAGGGCAGCCTTATTGTACTTGAGGGTACTGTCCTTGACATGATGGAGGTTTATGAAGATCTGGACAACCACATTGTTGAATGCGGGTATGATGTTCGGAGTTTCGGTTATGATCCATATTACGCAAAAGAGTTTGTAGAAAGATGGGCGAGTGAAAATGGTCCGTTTGGTATTGAAAAAGTTATCCAGGGAGCCAGGACAGAATCAGTACCATTAGGTGAATTGAAAAAGTTATCGGAAGAAAGGATGTTGCTGTTTGACGAAGAACTTATGACATTCACGATGGGTAACTGTATCACACTGGAAGATACAAATGGAAACAGGAAACTATTGAAGAAGCGTCTGGATCATAAGATTGATGCCGTTGCCGCAATGCTAGATGCGTATGTGGCTTATAAAGCCAATAAAGAGGCATTTGAATAGATTACACTTTTGAGGTATCCAACGTAAAGCAAATCTAAAAGGATTGGGAGGAATTTAAGTGAGCCACTATTCGTGACGCTCGTACTTTGTTCTGTTAGCATCAAAGTATTTCGAATAGCTTACATACTGTCTGCGTTCAGAGCGTTCCATATAAGCCAGGCACTTTGGAAATATCGGTTCCTTGTCGCTTGATGGCTTATAAAACTTGCCATAGTTAATCATAACATACCCCCAATCCTTTTAGATTTGCTTTACGCATACCACATATTGCAATTGATGATAGGCGAAATGCCAACATGTAGTAAATGGAGGTGAAAAATCAAAATGGAATTGTCAGTTGGTTCCAGGTTCAAAAATGCCTGGAATGCTTTTCGAAATCGAGAGCCGACAAAGGTGTTTCAAGACATTGGATATGGGTATTCATATCGACCGGATAGATTTCATTTAACTCGTGGAAACGAGAGATCAATTGTAACATCAGTTTATAACCGAATAGCTTTAGATGTAGCCGCCATAGATATTCAGCACGTTCAGCTGGATGCCGAAGGGCGGTTTTGTGATGTTGTGCAAAGTGGACTGAATAATTGTTTATCAACAGAAGCCAATCTGGATCAGACAGGACGGGCATTTATACAAGATGCAGTTATGTCCATGATGGATGAAGGTTGTATAGCAATCGTTCCAGTTGATACTGATGACGATCCAGACGATACGACGGGATACCAAATTCTGTCTATGCGAGTTGGTAGAATTCGAGACTGGTATCCAAAGCACATTCGCGTTGAATTATACAATGAAGAGACTGGACGAAAACAGGATATTGTTGTTCCTAAAAGTACAGTGGCAATCGTTGAAAATCCGTTATATGCGGTAATAAACGAACCGAATTCAACAATGCAGCGATTGATTCGAAAGTTGAATTTACTGGATGCTGTAGACGAGCAAAGTAGTTCTGGAAAGTTGGATTTAATCATTCAGTTACCTTACGTGATTAAAACCGAAGCAAGGCGTAAGCAGGCTGAAAAGAGACGAAAAGACATTGAGCAGCAATTAGCAGGTTCCAAGTATGGTATTGCTTACACTGATGGTACTGAGAGAATAACTCAGCTAAATCGTTCGCTGGATAACAACTTGATGAAACAGATTGAATATCTTACGAGTATGCTTTATAGCCAGTTAGGTATCACTCAGAGTATTCTTGATGGAACAGCAGACGATAAAACCATGCTGAATTATTACAACCGTACTATTGAGCCAATTATTGCAGCTATTGTTGACGAAATGAAACGGAAGTTTCTTAGTAAAACAGCCCGTTCCCAGAACAAATCTATTAAATTCTTCAGAGATCCATTCAAACTGGTTCCAGTTGCAGATCTTGCAGAAATCTCAGACAAATTCACAAGAAATGAAATCGCAACTTCAAACGAAATAAGACAGGTTATCGGATGGAAACCGTCTGATGATCCAAAGGCAGACGAGCTTAGAAATAGTAATCTCAGTCAGCCAAACGAAAGTCCGATTCGGGAAGAAAGAGACACAGGAGGTATTAATCAAAATGAAGTATGACTTTGGTGGCTGGGCCACACGAAATGATTTGACCTGCGCAGATGGTCGAGTCATTAAAAAAGATGCGTTTAAAGGACAGAATGGAATGACGGTCCCATTAGTCTGGATGCACAACCATAATGCACCAGATAATGTTCTTGGATTTGCACACCTGGAAAATAGAGATGATGGGGTTTACGCACATTGCGAGTTTAACAACACTGAAGCAGGTCAGACCGCTAAAGAACTTGTTAGGCACGGTGATGTGCGTTCTTTGTCTATTTTCGCAAATCAGCTTAAACAGGCTGGAAGCGATGTTATTCACGGTGTGATTCGAGAAGTAAGTCTGGTCCTTGCCGGTGCAAATCCAGGAGCATTCATTGATGATGTGCTTGCTCATGGCGATGGGGAAAACGCAGGTATCATCGTTGGCTATGACGAGATGATTATGGGCTATCTCGAACATTCTGATGATGAAAAAGATTCAGAAAAACAGGATGAGGGTAAAGAAAATGGAGGCGACAGCGAAGAAACTGTCGAAGAAGTTTTCAACACTCTTACTGAAAAACAGAAAACCGCAGCATATGCGCTTATCGGACATGCTGTAGAAGATGGTGAGTCCGAAAACAATGACGATTCCGAAGGAGGAGATGAAACAATGAAACATAATGTGTTTGAAAACGATCAGCGCGACAACAAGACTTATCTGTCTCATGCGGACCAGGAAAGCATTCTTAAAAAGGCAAAGACAAGCCAGGTGGGAAGTTTCCAGACTGCTCTTGCGATGTATGCAGAGGATAATGCTCTTCAGCATGACGCTCTTGCAAGTGGATTTGTTCAGACTGGAGACGGTAATGTATCCCTGCTGTTCCCAGAATACAAAGAGGTAAGACCTGGGGCACCGGAACTGATTACAAATGACCAGGGATGGATCACCGCAGTAATGAACAAAGTACATAAGAGTCCAATTGCACGAATCAGAACCAGTCAGGTTGATATTCGTAATATCGACAAGCTCAGACCAAGAGGATATAAGAAAGGAAAACAGAAAATTCAGGCTGGTAACTTTAAGCTGGTCAGAAGAACTACAGATCCTCAGACTGTATACGTTAAAAATGCTCTGCATAGAGATGACATCATTGACATCACAGATTTCGACTATGTTTCCTATCTGTACAACATCGATCGCATGATGTTGAATGAAGAACTGGCTACAGCTATTATGCTTGGCGATGGTCGCGACGATGGCGATGAGGGCAAAATCGATCCAGAGCATATCAGACCAATCTGGACAGATGATGATCTTTATACAATTCACGTTGATCTGGACGTAGCAGCTGCTAAGAAAGAACTTCAGGGAACCAACACTGGAGCTAATTTCGGAGAGAATTTTGTCGTAGCCGAGGGAATGATCAATACTGTTCTGTATGCAAAAGAAAATTACAAAGGAACTGGTACTCCAGACGCCTTTATGACACCACATATGCTGAACCAGATGCTTCTTGCAAGAGATCTGAATGGTAGACGTATTTACGCATCCAGACAAGAACTGGCTACTGCTCTTAATGTCGGCACCATCCATACTGTTGAGCAGTTCGAGGGCAAAACCAGAACTACATCTGACAATAAAAAGAAGAAACTTGTTGCCATTATCGCAAATCTTGCAGACTATTCCCTGGGTGCAACTAAAGGCGGTGAGATTACTCACTTCACACAGTTCGATATCGATTTCAACCAGGAGAAATCTCTGCTTGAAACCAGATGTTCTGGAGCACTGACAAGAGTGTACGCAGCAATTGTAGTCGAGGAGGATGTAACAACAGCTTCTTCTGGTACATCTAGTCAGGACACAGTAAATTCTCAGGACACAGTAAATTCTCAGGACACAGTAAATTCTCAGGGCTGATTTTAAAGGGGAAAATTCAAAATGGCAAAGTTTTACGGAACAATAGGATACGTTCGAAACGTTGAAATAAGACCTGGCGTATATAAAGAAGAAGTTACAGAACGAAATTATTCTGGGGATTTGATTCGTAACATACGCCAGTTGGAAGCTTCTGACAAAGTGAATGACGATATTAATATTTCGAACGAAATCAGTATTATTGCTGATCCATTTGCCTATCAGAATTTTCATGCTATGAGATACGTTGAATTTATGGGTGCTAAATGGAAAATTCATAAGGTTGATGTTCAGTACCCTAGATTGACATTAATGGTTGGAGGTGTTTATAACGGAAAAGCGAAGACTACAACTTCATGAAATTTTGTGCCAGACGCTTGACAGCAGAAACGTCTATTTTCAACCTCCGGAAAACGTACGGATGAATTACCCCGCTATTGTATACAGTCTTGACGACATCGATCCTGTATATGCAAATGGCGGGGTTTATTTGTCCCCGATAAAGTATTCGGTGATTGTTATTGATGATGATCCGGATACCGAAATAGTAGGCAAAGTGTCTGCGTTACCATTATGTCGATTTGTTCGTCCGTACGTGTCCAATAATCTGAATCATTATGTATTTGAACTCTACTATTAAAGGAGGATTTTAAATGAGACTCTCATGGGATAAAGCCGGCGAACGTCTTTACGAGACCGGTGTCGACAGAGGCGTATTCTATCCGTTTACAACGGGCGGAAAATACGGAAGCGGTGTAGCCTGGAACGGTTTGACCGCTGTAAATGAAACTCCATCCGGAGCAGAACCGACAGCATTATGGGCTAATAACAAAAAGTATTTGACTTTAATGTCTGCCGAAGAGCTTGGCTTAACAATCGAAGCTTATACATATCCGGACGAATTTGAAGCATGTGACGGCTCTGCTGAACTAGCAGAAGGTGTTACCATTGGTCAGCAGGATCGCGAACACTTTGGATTCTGTTATCGCTCTCTTATCGGAAACGATGACGTTGGCACCAAGCATGGTTATAAAATCCATCTTGTTTACGATTGCCTTGCTTCACCGACCGATAAAGATCGAAGCACAGTAAATGATTCTCCGGATATTTCACCATTTTCCTGGGAAGTGACAACATCCCCAGTTGATGTTGACGATAGTAAATCAACATCAATGCTGACTATCGATTCCACAAAAATCGATCCTGCTAAGCTCAAGCTAATTGAGGATAAACTGTATGGAACTGCTGATGCAGAACCAGCACTTCTTCTTCCGAGTGAACTTGTCACAATCCTTGAGTCTTAATTAAGGCGGTGGAATATGGGAAAATTGGAATGGGATAAAATTGGTGAGCGGCGTTATGAGACTGGTGTCGACCATGTTGTGCTGTATAAGAACAACGGAAATAGTGCTTATGCCTGGAATGGAATCACAGGGATTACTGAGAATCCATCTGGTGCTGAGCCATCAATCTTGTGGGCTAATAATAAAAAGTATATGACTTTGATGTCAGTTGAACAGTTAGGTTTAACCATTGAAGCGTACACATATCCCAACGAATTTCTTGGTTGTATTGGAAAAGAAGAACTGTCTCCGGGTGTACTTATCAGTCAGCAGGAGCATGAGCACTTTGGGCTGAGTTATAGAACACTTGTCGGTAACGATGAGCGTGGAAATGACTATGCGTATAAAGTTCATTTGGTTTATAATTGCCTGGCTTCTCCAACAGAAGAGAACCATGCTAGCACTAGCGATAGCCCGGATATTTCACCATTTTCCTGGGAGATTGATACAACTCCAGTGGAGGTGGAAAACCGTCAGTCCACGTCGAAACTTACATTTTCTTCATCTGATATGAAGAAGGCTGGAATGGCAAATGTGTTACGTGGAATCGAGGATGCATTGTACGGAACTCCCAAGACCAGTGCTTATCTCCCAACGGTTTCCCAGGTAATGGATTTGATCGAGTTTCATAGCACGCTTAGAGATTCAAATGGGAACGCAATAACCGATAGCTCTGGAAATAAGATGTTGTCAAAAGTTTATGAATAATTTCAAATGGAGAGCAGTATTCAGGTAAGCTGGCTGCTCTTCAGTCATGTAAAGGAGAGAAAATATGTTAGTAAAGACTATTACTTATACGGATTATAACGGCGTTAGCAGAACAGAAGACTTCTACTTCAATCTGTCAAGACCAGAAATTATTGAGATGGAGTATTCGCCAGATGGAAGTCTTACGGAAATGATTGAGAAATTGGTTTCTCCGGCTGATACACCGACAATCATAAGACTTATTAAAGATTTTATCCTCAAATCCTATGGTGAAAAGTCACCAGACGGAAAGAGACTGGTTAAATCGCCAGAATTAGCAACAGCATTTTCTCAGACAGAAGCTTACACTCAGCTTTTCATGGAATTAGTTACAGATTCTCAGAAAGCTTCTGATTTTATCAATGGGGTGTTACCGACTCTTACCCCGGAACAGAAGGCTCAAATTAAGAAAACTCTGGATGAAAAGGGTGTATCTGATTCAGTAACAATTTGATAATGAAAATAATTTGGAGGGACTAAAAATGCTACAACTTGTCTTGCCCCGGATAGAAGGATGGGACGAAGAGAACGAAGAATTTGTCACCATTGCGAAGGAGCAGAAACTTACATTAGAGCATTCTCTGGTCTCTCTTTCAAAATGGGAGTCGAAATGGCATAAACCGTTTCTAACCAAAGATACAAAAAGCGTTGAAGAAACATTGGATTATATTCGTTGTATGACTTTGACACAAAACGTCGATCCGAATACATACAAGCGGATCACGAATGAACACATCAATCAGGTTAACGCTTACATTGCAGATACTATGACTGCTACATGGTTTCGTAAGGATGCGGTTAAGAAACCGAGTAACGAAACTATAACCAGTGAGCGGATTTACTACTGGATGATTGCTTTAAATATTCCAGTAAAATTTGAAAAGTGGCATCTCAATAGATTGCTGACGTTAATCAGAGTTTGCAATGAAGAATCGAAACCAAAGAATAAAGTGGCGAGAAAAGATTTCTTAGACAGAAGACGTGCTATGAACAAAGCGCGTAAAGAAAAATGGAATACGAAAGGGTGATGTTTTATGAGTAAAAGATCAGCAGAAGATCTGTTGAAAGTTTTACGTTCATGGGTTGGCTACGGTCGATCAAATGGAAAACAGAAGATCATTATCGACATTTACAATAAAGATGATCCGACTCATTTACCAAGAGGTTATAAAGTTCAGTATGGAGATTCTTACTGTGATACTACCGTATCAGCCGCAGCTATTAAAGCCGCTATGAAAGATCTTATCGGTAAAGAATGCGGTGTTGACGAGCATGTAAAGATTTTCAAGAAGATGGGAATCTGGCAGGAAGACGGAACTATTGTTCCGAAAGCTGGTTATCCAATTGTGTATAGTTGGAGGAAAGCTGTGCAGCCTAACGATGCATATTCCGACCATATTGGAGTTGTTGAATCCGTTAAGAACGGAACAATTGTGGCAATTGAAGGAAACCTTGGCGGTGAAGTAAAGAGGCGTTCAATTCCGGTTGGATGGGGCTATATCAGAGGATACGCCATTCCGAAATATGAGAGTAATGTTGGACAGAGCAGCGGCGAATCCAACAACGGTGGTAAGACTGAGTCCGGTTCAACAAAACTTTCAAAGAAATCAAAATGGATTGGTGCAGTTATTGTAAACAGTGTACTGAATGTTCGTAAATGGGCAGGAATCGAGTACGATAAGTTAGTATCCAAGCCAGAGCTGAAGAATAACAATCCAGTGCATGTGTGCGACACCATTTATGATTCAAATGATGAACCGTGGTATTACATTTACCTTGATAAAGCTGATTATGGATTTAGCAGCAACATTTACGGATTTGTAAAAGCAGAATACATTCGGAAACAGTAGGAGATAAGATGATTTCATTCAGACAAAAGGGCGATTTTTCAAAAGTCACAAGTTATTTCGAGAAACTGAAAGAGACTATGCGACTTGGAATTCTTGACAAATATGGCAGGGAAGGAGTAAACGCCCTTTCGTCTGCCACTCCTGTAGAATCAGGTCTGACTGCCGCTTCGTGGTATTACGAGATAGAACATTCAAACGGTTCTGCGGCTATACAATTTTACAATTCACATGTGAATAAAGGGATTCCTATTGCGATTATATTGCAGTACGGACATGGCACCGGAACTGGAGGTTGGGTGCAGGGTAGAGACTATATCAATCCTGCTATCCAGCCTCTTTTTGACAAGATGGCAGAAGAAGTTTGGAAGGAGGTTACCAGTATATGAGTAAGACTGTTGACGAACGAGTCGTCGAAATGCGGTTTGATAATAAACAGTTCGAAAGTAATGTTCAGACGAGTTTATCTACAATTGGAAAATTAAAACAGAGTTTGGATTTACGGGGAGCCTCAAAAGGGCTGGAGAATGTAAGCGCAGCTGCAAAAACATGTAATTTGTCTGGTCTTACTGGAGCTGTGGAGACCGTCCAAGCAAAGTTTTCAGCACTTGAAGTTATGGCAGTAACCGCACTTGCTAATATTACTAATTCAGCGGTGAATGCTGGAAAGCGAATCATTTCAGCATTGACCATTGAACCTGTACGTAGTGGTTTTGAAGAGTATGAGACACAGATTAATGCCATTCAGACAATTTTAGCGAATACAGAAAGTAAAGGTAGTACATTACAGGATGTAAACCAGGCACTTGATGAATTGAACCATTATGCTGATTTAACAATTTACAATTTTACGGAAATGACTCGTAATATTGGGACATTTACTGCGGCTGGTGTTGATCTGGAGACTTCCGTTTCTGCAATCAAAGGTATCGCAAACCTGGCTGCGGTTTCTGGTTCAACATCTCAGCAGGCAAGTACTGCAATGTATCAGCTTTCGCAGGCACTTGCGGCTGGAACAGTTAAGCTTCAAGACTGGAACTCAGTTGTAAATGCGGGTATGGGCGGTCAGGTGTTCCAGGATGCACTAAAGGAAACAGCACGAGTTCATGGAATTGCAATTGATCAGATGATTACCGATGAAGGCTCTTTCAGAGAGACACTGTCGAAAGGATGGCTTACTGCTGAAGTACTCACAGAGACATTATCAAAATTTACAGGCGACTTAACCGAAAGCCAGCTCAAACAAATGGGTTATACGGATGAGCAGATCGCTTCAATAATCAAAATGGGGCAGACTGCCAATGATGCTGCAACAAAGGTGAAGACTCTATCGCAGTTATTTGATACGTCGAAAGAGGCTGCTCAGTCTGGATGGACACAAACCTGGGAATTAATCATCGGCGATTTCGATCAGGCAAAGGAATTGTTTACTGGAATATCAGATTCGGTAAGCAATATGCTCAATGCTTCCGCTGATCGTAGAAATAATTTGCTCGAAGGAGCGCTGTCAAATAATTGGGAAAAACTTATTTCCAAGATAAACGAAGCCGGGATTGAAACCAAAACTTTTGAAGAACAGTTAAAAGAAACCGCGACATCCCATGGGTTGGATGTAGAAGCTTTAATTGAACAATACGGATCATTGGAAAAAGTGTTTCGTTCCGGAGCAGCTTCTACAGATATTCTTAAAGAAGCAGTTAATAGTCTGCGTTCTGGAATGGTAGATTTAAGTAGTGTTAGCCGTGAATTGGATATGTGGTCTACTGGAGATGATGTGAAAAAAGTCCAGGAGGCATTACAGAAACAAGGTCTTGATATTGGACAAACTGGTGTGGACGGAATTCTTGGACCGGCAACCCAATCGGCAATAAAAGCATTCCAGGAGCTAAAAGGCATTGAGCCTACTGGTATTGTTGATGAATCGACTCTTAACGTGTTAAAAGAGGCGACGTCTGAGACTAAGAATCTTACCGGAAATATTGATAAGCTTATTGATGGAATTGATAAGCTGGGCGGAAGAGAAAAGCTGATCGAATCTTTCAAGAATATTTTCAAAACTTTGGGTGATGTGGTTAAGCCTGTTAAAGAAGCTTTTAATGAAGTATTTCCACCAACTACTTCAAAGCAATTGAGTAAGTTGATCGATAAATTCAAATCTTTTACGGATGGATTGAAAATCAGTGATGAGACCTCAGATAAACTGAAAAGGACCTTCAAGGGTGTATTTTCGGCTGTGGCTCTTTTGAAAAAAGGATTTTCTTCTATAATCAGTCCTATTGGAAAGTTTCTTGGTTCTGGAGGACTAAACGGAATCATCGATGGATTGCTGAACATAACAGCATCTGTCGGTGATTTTTTGACGTCTCTCAACGAAAGTGGAAATGTCAGCGAATTCTTATCAAAACTATCTGACGGTATTTTTGATACATTCCGAGGAATTGCTGGAGTGATAGATCCTGCTCTTGAGAAAGTAGAGTCACTGGGAGATGTATTTTCAGTTGTAAAAACGACAATCTGTAACGCAGCAACGAATATTTTCGACGCTGTGAAAAACGTGTTCTCTTGGATTAAAGAAAATGTTTCTGCTGGGGATCTATTTGCCGGATTAGCTAGTGGCGGAATATTCGCTGTAGCAAAGAAATTGTCCGGCGTATTGAGCACTATAAAAGAAGGAATAGAAGGTCTGTTTGAGAAGAAAACATCAAAGATTGCAAAACAATTTTCTGATCTTCTGAACGGAGTGAAAGATGCAATTTCATCATTCACAACTGGTATAAAAGTTGCTTCATTAATCGGTATTGCAGCAGCTATTGCAATATTGTCAGTTGCACTGAATTCCATAGCAAAAATTGATTCGGATAAAGTCGTTACATCTTTGTCTGCTATTGGAGTAATGCTCGGTGAACTTAGTGGCACTTTATTTGTAATCACAAAAGTGCTCTCTAAAAATGGCTCTAAGGGGCTTATAAAAGCTGGGGCATCAATGGTGCTTATCGCTGCTGCGGTTAAAGTATTGGCAGACGCAATGGTCAAAATGGCAGATTTATCCTGGGAGAAAATCGGAAAAGGACTTACTGCTATGGGTGGAGGCCTTCTCGAATTGTCAGCCGCAATGAAGATTATTAATGGTGCAAAAGTTTCCCTCTCGACAAGTGTTGCAATGCTTGCACTGGCGAAGTCCTGTCGGATGCTCGGAGACGCGCTTGCTAAATTTTCAGTGTTTTCATGGGATGAAATCGGTCGAGGACTGTCTGCGATGGGCGGAGCTTTGGCGGAAATGACGGCATCATTAAGCGTTCTTAGCAAAGCTGGCGGTTTTGGAGCTTTACTTGGTGGTACTGGAATGCTGATAGCTGTACAGTCTCTTGATGAAATTTCAGAAAATCTTGAAAGACTTGGTAACCTTTCCTGGGAACAGATCAAACGAGGTCTCGCCGCAATGGGTGGTGCTTTTGGTGAGTTTACTGCTTCGTTAGGAATATTAAGCGCGGTGGGTGGCTTCGGATCACTTTTAGGAGGAACTGGTCTTCTTGTGGCTGTACAATCTCTTGATGAAATATCAGAGAATCTCGAAAGACTCGGTGCTCTATCGTGGGATGAAATCGGTAAAGGTTTAGCTGCGATGGGTGGTGCTTTGGGCGAGTTAACGGCTTCGCTTGGTATTCTTAGTGCGGTTGGTGGATTTGGCTCTCTTCTTGGAGCAACTGGTATTCTTATAGCCGTTCAAGCTTTAGAACCTATTGCAATAGCACTTTCGAATATCGGTTCTCTTTCCTGGGAAGAAATTGGCAAAGGATTAGCGGGAATGGGCGGCGCACTTGCTGAGTTTACAGCAGCATTAAGCGTGTTGAGCCTTAGTGGAGGCTTCGGCTCGCTTCTGGGTGGAACTGCCGTTCTTATTGCTGCTCAGTCATTAGAACCTATTGCTGCAACACTATCTGAAATTGGTGCCATGGATTGGGACGAGATTGCAAAAGGTCTTGTCGGAATGGGTGGCGCCTTAACGGAGGTTGGAGTTGTATCTGCCCTGGTTGGCAATCTTGGAGGTTTGGGTTCGCTTATCGGTAGCGCATCGCTTACTCTTGGCGTGCAAGGCTTAGGCGAACTTGCCAATGCATTGACGATTTTTGGCACCATGGATTGGGATGAAATCGGTCGTGGTTTAACAGCTATGGCTGGAGCTCTTGGTGAAACTGCATTAGGCGGATTGCTGAATACCTTTTCCGGATTTGGCGCGGCTGCAATTGCTGCTATGGCTGAACCTCTTGGTAACCTGGCAGATTCGGTAAAGCGATGGTCTGGGGTTATTGTTCCAGATGGATTAGGAACACAACTAGGATCTCTTGCCACAGGTGTTCAGAAATTTAATTTCAGTGGATGGGGAGCCGATGCTATTGGTGCGATGGCGATTCCACTTGGCGATTTAGCTGACTCAATTTCAAAATGGAAAGATGTAATTGTTCCAGACGGAATTGGAGATGGACTTAGTAATCTTGCAGATGGCGTAAAAGCATTCAACTTCAGCGGATGGGGTGCGGATGCTATGGCAGATGTGGCAACACCGTTGGGAACCATGGCGGATTCCATTAAGAAATGGGACGGAATCATTATCCCAGAAGATTTAGGAACCAATCTCAGCTATTTGGCAAACGGTGTGTACGCATGGTCTACTGTTGGCCCATCCGATATTGTTGGCATCACTGAGCCGTTAGGAACTTTTGCTGATTCTGTAAAGAAATGGAACGATGTGTCAATTCCATCTAATCTTGAAACTGCTTTGACTGGATTTGCAAACGGGATTAATGCTTGCAATAACGTTTCTGTGGATAATGTAACGAATGTATGTACGAGTGTGAAAGATCTTGGTACTGCGGTTTCGGATATATCAACAATTGACTTTAGCGGAAGCGTTTCCAAATTGTCAGATTTCGCAGCTGCTATTGGAAATGTGAGCGTTTCGACCGACTCTTTCAAGATACTTGGAACGACTATTGTTACTGACTTTGCTACTTCTTTAAAGAGTGGAGTAAGCACGGTTTCAGAAGCTGGCGGTGAGCTGGCAGAAGCAGTTGCCACTGGAATGCGTAGGACGATTGATTCTATAGTGAAAACCGCGTCATCAATTGCGAACTCAGCGAAAAATTCGGTAGCAAATAAAAAGAGTAATTTTGTAACAGCTGGATCTTCTCTTATGCTTGGTCTTGCAGCAGGTCTTCGTTCCAGCATGGGCGTGGTCGCATCCGCATCTGGTTCGGCAGCATCAGCCGGTGCGAGTGCGTCTATGGCATATTATAGTAGCTTTTATAGTTCGGGTGTCTATCTTGTCAGCGGATTTGCAGCTGGCATCAGAGATAATATCAGTTCGGCAGCATCAGCCGCAGCACAGATGGCATCTGAAGCGTCAAAAGCAGCAAGAAGCAGTCTTGATATTAATTCGCCATCAAAAGTTTTCTATAAAATAGGTGGATTTGCTGGACAAGGTTTTGTGAATGCTTTGGTCGATTATAGTGAGGCTTCTTATGATGCTGGATCGAACATTGGATTATCAGCCAGGGAAGGATTAAGCCGGGCTATTTATAAAGCTACTGAGATAGTTTCAAATGGCATTGATAATGTTCCAACAATTCGACCGGTTCTTGATCTAAGTGCAGTAAGAGCTGGTGCAAATGAGATCGGTGGAATTCTTGGAATGGATCATGCTATCGGATTAAGTGGAAATCTCGGAGCCATCACGACAATGATGGCACAAAATCAAAATGGAAATTCTTCTGATGTTGTTGATGCTATTAATCGACTTGGAAAGAAACTTAACAACCTTGGTAATACTTATAACAATATCGGCGGTGTTACTTATGATGATACGAGCGGCGTTAGCGATGCTATCGAGATATTAACAAGAGCAGTGGTAGTGGAAGGGAGGCGATAATAGTGGCTACTACTAAATCTGCGCCAACTATAGAAAAGTTCGGTTTGCAAACTGGTACAGAGCGTACTATTTTCGCAACCTGGAAATGGAGTAAATCGCACACAAAAGAGTATAAATGCATTTGGTATTATGCAACCGGAGACGGCGTCTGGTTCGTCGGTGCTGATACGACAGAAACTGTAAAACAGAGTACGTATACTGCTCCAGAGAACGCTACAAAGGTAAAGTTTAAAGTTAAGGCGATTGCCAAGACGCATAAAGTCAATAAAAAAGATGTTGCGTATTGGACGGGAAAATTTTCAAGCGAGAAAAAATACAATTTCAAATCCAGTCCGCCGTCTAAACCATCGGCACCTGAAATCGGTATCAACGAGTATAATAAAACTCAGATTGATTTGAGCATTTCTAATTTGGATTCGAAATGGACGGCTACCGGGGTTGAGTTTGAAGTTTACAAGGATGGCACAAGTGATCCGTTCTATACAGGGTATTCCACAATTCAGAATCAATCTGCTGGAATATCCTGTACGATCGAAACTGGGTATAAGTATAAAGCTCGTTGCCGTGGATATACAATGGACGACGAAGGCGCATGGTCTGATTATTCGAGTACTATCACTACTCAACCATCTTCGCCAGGAAAAATCACAACACTTAGAGCATTGTCGTCAACTTCCATTACTATGGATTGGGATCGCGTTGCCAACTGCACGAGTTATGAGATTCAGTACACTACTGAGAGACAATATTTTGATGCAAATCCCGACCAGGTGACAAGCAAAACCATTGAATCCGAAGCCGGTCACGCTGAATTTACAGGGCTTGAATCTGGAAAAGAATATTTCTTTCGGGTAAGAGCGGTTAATAGTGCAGGAAACTCTGGATGGAGCGATGTGGCATCCGTTGTTATCGGAAAGGGACCCTCAGCACCTACGACCTGGTCATCTACAACAACAGCTATGGTCGGAGAATCGTTGATTCTATATTGGATTCATAATTCTCAAGACGGTTCTTATGAGAAACATGCTCAACTGGAATTGAACGTTGACGGTAGGATTACGACACAGACGATTCAAAATACGAAATCCGACGATGATCAAGGAAAAGCAAGTACATATTCCATCAATACTGGAGTGTATACAGAAGGCACAACCATAAAATGGAGAGTTAGAACGTCTGGTATTACTGAGGCGTATAGTGAATGGTCTGCAACTCGTGAGGTTAATATATATGCACATCCAACATTGTCTGTTTATGTACGTAAGATGGACGGCACAGCGCTATCAACTTTAACATCTTTCCCATTCTATATAAATGCGATTCCAGGTCCAAAAACACAAAGTCCAATAGGGTATTATGTTGATATTACAGCCAACGAAGGGTATGAAACAACTGATCAAGTTGGAAATGAATATATGGTGACTGCTGGAGAATCGGTATATTCAAAATATTTCAACGCTTCTGGAAATTTAGCAATTGGAATTTCAGCTAACGACTTAGATTTGGAAAATGGTATATCGTATACGGTTAAAGTAACTGTAACGATGAATATCGGTTTGAGTTGCGATGCGACAACCAAATTTACGGTGAGCTGGGATGAAACAGTTGACGAGCCGAATGCAGAGATTGCATACGATCCAGATACGTATTCCTGCATCATTCGACCGTATTGCGAAGATGAAAATGAGAAACTCGCAGCAAACGTGCGATTAGCTGTGTACAGAAAAGAATACACTGGCGAGTTCGTTGAAATTGCCAGTGGTATTGAAAACACGCATGGCCATTACGTTACTGATCCGCATCCGGCATTAGATTACGCAAGGTACAGAATCGTGGCTACCGATATCAAGACCGGTGCTGTATCTTATTATGATCCTCCAGGTTATCCTATAGGAGAAGACGGCGTCATTATTCAATGGAGTGAAGCATGGAGTTCTTTTGACTCATCGTTGGCAAACGAAGCCGATGAAGTAGCAACTCCTCCGTGGACAGGATCATTAGTCAGACTTCCGTATAATGTGGATGTATCGGATAAGAATGACAAAGATGTAGCTCTTGTTAAATATGTTGGACGAAAGCGACCTGTAAGTTATTACGGGACACAACTTGGAGAAACGTCTTCATGGAAAATGGAAGTGCCATCTAATGACGAAGAAACTTTATATGCTCTCAGAAGACTTGCCGTTTGGATGGGGGATGTTTACGCAAGAGAACCATCAGGAACCGGATACTGGGCTCATATAAAAGTATCAATATCACAGACACATTGTGCATTAACGATACCAGTTTCGATAGAATTGACAAGAGTAGAAGGAGGTGCATAAATGCCAGATTGGAAAAAATCTATGCAGCAAACCTTCGAATACTATATTGTCGATCCTGGAACTTGGAAAGATAAGGATCAGATTACCACTGTAAGATCAGCTACCATCGAGCGAGACGAGGACGCCGAGACAAAAGGATCTGCTTCTTTCAACATCAATGAGCGGTTAGGTGAGTGCTATATTCGAGCATATCTCGTAACAATTCAAAATGGAATTAAAGAAAGGCATCCATTAGGAACTTTTTTAGTACAAACACCATCTTCGGCGTTTGATGGTCGTGTAAGAACAATTAACATGGACTCGTATACGCCATTACTTGAGTTAAAAGAAAATCCGCCACCAATCGGATATTTTATCACAAAAGACTCGAATGTAATGGATGAAGCTTATCGGATTGTAAGAAATCATGTTAGGGCTCCGGTCGTGAAGCCTAGTTGTGACGAGAAATTGTATTTCGATTTCGCAGCAAATACCGATGATAAATGGATTTCATTTGTTGGTGATCTTATAGCAAACGCAAAATACGAATTAGGGCTTGATGAATTAGGCCGTGTTCTGTTCTTACCAGTTCAGGATACGGCTACTTTACAGCCCGTAACTGAATTCAATGATGATGATAGTTCTATTTTGTATGCAGATGTAAGTGAAGAATACGATTTATACGGGATTCCAAATGTAGTTGAAGTTGTGTATTCCAAGAACAACTTGAATTATTATGCCCGAGTTGTAAACGAAGATTACAACAGCCCCACATCTACGGTTAGCCGTGGGAGAGAAATAATCTATAGGGACACCGATCCAGATTTTTCTGGAGAACCGACAGAATATCAGGTCAAGGAATATGCTGAAAAATTACTTCAGAAGCTATCAACAGTGGAATATAAAGTGACATTTTCGCATGGGTATTACCCTGTTAGACTAGGAGATTGTGTTCTCTTGAACTATAAGGCAGCTGGTATTAATAATGTAAAAGCAAAAATTGTGAAACAGGCAATTATTTGTGATACCGGATGCAAAGTTACAGAAACAGCGATATATACATCAAAATTATGGAGGTGATTGACTTTGGCGTTATCTAACGAGATTGCATCTCAGTTTGCAAAAACGGTTGCAAACAAAGATAAAAGCAGAAGCGAAAACTCTGTTTATGGAACAGTAGTTGTTCGAAATGGGGAAAAGTATGTGCGAATGGATGGTTCAGATTTACTCACCCCTTGCGGTGCCACGGTCAATGCGATAAATGGTGAGCGAGTTCTTATATTGGTTAAGAATCATTCAGTCATTATCAATGGAAATTTATCATCTCCAGCAGCAAGACTTGTCGATCTGGACGACGTTAGTAAAGTTGCTGATGAAAGTTGGAAAAAACTTGTAGCGTGGGCAAAAGACAAAGATTTAATCTACATTGATGGTGCAAATTTGTATTCTGGCTCGGTAAATGCAGATAAGATCAACGTAAACGATTTGTTTGCCCAGAATATAGAAGCAAGCGGATCAATTATTGGTGTGAAAATCGAAGCCCGTGAAATGAGTGCCAAAGAATCATATTCGATATTCAATGGAAAAAATATTCAGAAGATCCTATATTTCGATGGAACATCCATAAAACTCGGAAAAATGGGCACTGGAACTGAAATCGCCAATGGTGCTGGATTTGAGTTTTTTGATAAATCTATAAATGTTTACGGAAATCTCACTTTCATGAGTGGCGACATTTCAACTCCAGGAGCAATATCATCTGGAAAAGAAATATCAGCAGTTAGTAATGTGAAAACAGGAGATAATTTTCTTGCTAATAACGGTCATGGGCTGTGGGTGGCAGATACTTCTGGTAATTATCGATCTGTTGTTGACGTGAATTCTAGCGATCAAGTGGTTGTTGGATATGGACATGCGGTTGCAAAAAGAGGTCAATTATGTTTAATGGGAAGGGATATAGTATTATATTCCGGATTATATGACACCTGGATAAGACCATATTATGCCCCAGGAGACGCTTGCGTTAATATGCGTTATAAAGGCGGAGGATTTATTACAGGCAGTAAAGCAAATCTACATTTTTGTATTCCTTTATCGAGACCATGTGTTGGAGTAACATCCGTAAGCGTAGTTTCTAATCCGGGTTTGATAATTCGACAAGGTGGGAATTATTTGTATGGCTCTGGAGCAGATACGAACGTTCAACCGGAATATTACGAAGCAACCTTAGCTGATAACTGTATCAGTGTTATGGCACACTTTGCGAATACTACAAATGTAGTTACCAATAATGATGCTTGTGGTGTTTCTGGTCAGTTTACAGTGTATTTCAATTAAGAAGGAAAATTCAAAATGGCTTTAAGCAAATCTATAAAACAGGATAATGGTATTCCTCTGAGTTATCATCGAATCCTGTTTGTTCATTCAGCAATCAACACGCACATTTCGATTGCTGTTATTTCCTATGTGGACGAAGAAAGTAGAGAGAATGAAAACGTTGGGAAACCAGCATATACGGCTACAGTTACATATGAGTTGCCGTACAAAGAAAATATGACAATCGAAGAGGCTTACGATTATTTGAAGACTCTTCCTGCGTTTGCGGACGCAATAAATTGCTAAAAGGAGGAACAAGAAATGCGATTTGAAGAGGCGCTAAAGATCATGAAAGATGGGAATAAAGTTAAACTTCCATCTTGGGGCGGATTCTGGAAATGGGATTCGGAGAAAGAAAGTATCATTATGCATACCAAGGACGGAGAAGAACTGGACATCCGGGAAACTCAAGTAGTTGAGTATACTTTAGGAAATATTCTTTCCGATGAGTGGATTGTGGCGGATGAAAACAATTGTCCCGAACTGGGAGGAGAGGCGACATTTTCTTTCGGCGAGGCAATCAAATATTTGAAGAGAGGAATGAAAGTTGCACGTAAAGGCTGGAATGGCAAGAAACAGTACATTCAACTTGCTTCTGGAATTTCTTACAAGACAGCGGACAATCAGATTGTAAATTGTGAACATGATGCTATTGGAAATAAGGCAGTAGCCTTTGTCGGAACATCTGGAGTACAGATGGGGTGGTTAGCATCTCAGGCGGATATGTTGGCTGAAGACTGGGTATTTGCATAAAGGGAGGAACAAGAAATGAGTAAACTTATTGATTATCCTGCTGCGACAAGATTCGACAGTGGGGATATTCTTATCAAGGACGGTACGAATGGTACTAAGAAAATCACAGCAAAAAACGCAGCTATTGACTTGGCTGGTATGGTGTCAGCAGAGCAGCACAGAATGATCTGGGGCGGAAGAAATCTTGGAACATCCGTATCGGCTGAGCAGAAAGCTGCAATTAGAAATAGAACATTTGATAATCTATATATCGGCGATTACTGGGTGATTAACGGTATTACCTGGAGAATTTGGGATATTTGCTATTTTACCCATAGCGGTGATAATGAATTCACAAAACCACATTTGGTAATCGTCCCGGATTCCGCATTATACAGTCATGTTATGAATGATACAAACACAACCGAGGGCGGTTATGTTGGATCTAAGATGTACAAAGAAGGTCTGGAGCAGGCAAAGACCACAATCAAGGCTGCATTCGGAGACATGCTTCTCACTCATAGAGATTATCTGACAAATGCTGTTACTGATGGAAAGCCTTCCGCGGGTGGCTGGTTCGATTCTCAGGTTGAACTAATGAATGAAATCATGGTTTATGGATGCCATATACACGCCCCAGGAGGCGATGGTGCGACAGTTCCATATAATTACACAACTGGTCGTCAGCAGTTCGCAGCAGCTATGCTCAATCCGTCAATCGTTAATTTACGATATTGGTATTGGCTGAGAGATGTAGTGTCTTCGGCTGGCTTTGCCCGTGTGCACGACGCCGGCCGTGCGGATTACTCCCTCGCTTCGGCCTCTAATGGGGTTCGTCCGTATTTCCTTATTGGTTAGTACCCGAGGGGCCTTGTGCCCCGAAAAATAAATATCCGCATAAACGAATAGGAGAAAATTCAAAATGGAAGATAAAACTTATTCAATTACACTTGCCGATGGTACGGTTATCGACGATTTGAAACTTAACGGCAACAATTTTATATCAAAATCTCCGATTACAAAAGAGATATTTGAAGATTGTTGTAGTCCGGTTGTCATCAGCGATGGTGAAACAGAAGTAGTTCACAATAACATGGAGCTTGTTCAGATTACTCCGATGGGAAAAGAGTATTGGTTTGTTCTTCGAGACATTTCAAAAGCTGAAATGGAAAAAATCAAGATGCAGTCAGACATTGAGTATATTGCAATGATGGCTGGCGTTGAACTTTAAAGAAAAGGAGGAACATCGTGATGCATAGTGAAAATTTCGAGAAAGTAAAACGTTTTTATATTCTGAAAGTATGGAACGAAACACGTGTCCGCAACGCCGTAAAAATGGGCTGGATTACAGAGGAAGAATTCACCGAAATTACCGGAAATGATTATTAATGAGCGTATTAGCATCTAAGCGAAAAGAGTCGAGAGAAGAAGCGATTGCTTATTCGCTGGAGTTATACGACATGCTGATCGAATTTATGCAGAGAAGCTTTGCGGTAAAAAATCAAGAACAGTTTGTTCGGGAACAATATGCAACCGGAAAAGGATTGGAAGTTGATTATCAAACATATGCTTATATTATGCTCAGCACAAAAGAACAGATTGAAAAATCTGCCTCTTTACTGACTGCAAACTTACGAGCTGCAAGATCTTTATTTCCAACTTCTATGCATGAATATGAAATTCGGCGGGATTATCTAAACGCCGGTATTGTGAATTGCAATCAGATAATCAATTCATTACAGCGTGTTGTAGGCAGATTCAATGTTGATTTGAATGCCTATGGCAGATATAGTAAAGCTATTGACCGAGAAATCGAGTTGATAAAGAGATGGCGTCAAAGAGACAATAAAATGAAATCGTATCTTCCAGGGTAACATCTGTATTTATGCGTGTCTTCGGCTAACTTTGCCAATGTGAACAACAACGGCAATGCGAATTACAACAACGCTTCGAACTCTAATGGGGTTCGTCCGGATTCTTTGATCTAACCAATCAGGGAAGGAGATGTTATCCGTTCCACCAAAGGGATAAATGATAAAGCCGGACGCAATTTACTACGGTAACTATTGCTATCACGGTGAATGATTATGACATACGAGGAAATTCTCTGCGACGCCAACACTCTCTATGCGGGTTACAAAGCCTCTATAAAAGGCAGTAAGTGGAAAGAATCTACTCAAAGATTTATTCTTAATTTTCTGCGATATATTTTTGAAGTGCAAGATGATCTTATTAATAGGACTCTTACAAATGGTCCTGTTGATGAATTCGAACTGCATGAACGAGGCAAAATAAGACCAATCACAAGTATTCCAGTAAAAGATCGTATTGTCAGGCATGTTCTATGCGACCAATTATTAGTCCCCAAAATAAGAAGAAAAATCATATACGATAATTGCGCGTCCTTAAAAGGGCGTGGTATATCTATGCAAAGGAAACGTTTCGAGATACATTTACGGAAGTATTATAAACTGTATGGAAACGACGGATATATTCTCTTTGGCGATTTTTCAAAGTTTTACGATAATATTATCCATGAAATAGCAAAGAAAGAATTGCTCGAATTATTTGAGGATGATGAATTTATAGACTGGTTGCTCACCGTTATATTTGATGGGTTTAAAGTTGATGTGTCGTACATGAGCGATGATGAATATGCGTCATGTTTGGATGAGGTATTTAACAAATTAGAGTACCGAAAGATTCCAAAGAGCAAATTGACTGGTGAGAAATTCATGGAGAAGTCCGTGAATATGGGCGATCAGTTATCGCAAGCGATTGGTATTTATTATCCGCATCGGATTGATAATTATGTAAAGTATGTCAGAGGAATAAAGTTTTATGGAAGATACTCAGACGATTGGTACATCATGAGTCCATCCAAAGAGGAATTATTGGATTTGCTTGAAAACATCAAGAGAATAGCTCATGAATACGGAATTCATATTAATATGAAGAAAACACGAATCGTCAAAATAAGTGGTACTTATAAGTTTCTTCAGATAAAATACACACTAACCGAATCTGGAAAAATTATGAAACGAATTAATCCAGATCGGGTTTATACAATGCGTAGAAAATTGAAGAAATTAGCCGTTAAGGTGGAAAATGGCGAAATACCATATGAAAATGTTGAAGGAATGTTCAAGGGCTGGATGGGAGACTTTTATAAGCTTATGTCCAGAACTCAGAGAAAAGATTTATTAGAATTATACGAAGGCCTATTCAATAAGACCATAACCATCGTGAAAAAGAAGATGATTATAAAAGATAGGTCACAACAAGAATCGACATGGGAGGTAGCTTGATGGAACCATGGTTTCAGATGGTACTTACGATTATTAGCTCAGTTTTAGCTTCTTCTGGGCTGTGGGCCTATTTGACAAAAAGAAGCGAAAGAAAAGATGTAAAAACAGAGATGCTTGTTGGTTTGGCTCATGATCGAATCATGTATCTTGGCATGCAATACGTAGATCGAGGTTATGTGACACAGGATGAGTATGAAAACCTACGAACATATCTTTATGATCCTTATAAAAAATTGGGAGGAAATGGTTCCGCCGAAAGAGTTATGAAAGAAGTGGATAAACTCCCGATTCACAAATTTGCCATAGGCAAGGAGGAAAAGAATAATGAACATGAGTAACAAAACTTATGACACTCTTAAATGGATTGCAATGTATTTGCTTCCAGCTCTTGGAACTTTATACTTTGCGCTTGCTGGTATTTGGAATTTTCCATGTGGAGAGCAGGTTGTCGGAACTATCACAGCAGTTGATACATTCCTTGGAGTGATTCTCGGAATTAGTACATCCCAGTATAATAAAACTTCTGAAGATGCGACGAAATAGTTAAAGATGAGCGGGAGAGATGGGATGTCTTTCTCGCTCTAAATACATTTCCTCTTATTTTTTTCAGTACGCAGGTGACCGTCTCCGTTGGTACTATCAAGACTGGAATGGAGGTGGTCAAAATGGAAAATAAAAAAGAAAAGAAACTGCTCACTGTGAAAGATTTGTGCACTTATTTAAGTATAGGAGAAACCAAAGCGAGAGAGTTGTTACATAACCCCGATAATGGTTTTACTATTCGAATAGGAAACCGATTATATGCTCACAGGGATAAAGTCGATGCCTGGTTATTGCGAAATATCTTTTAAAATGATATATTTGGGGTAAGTTCAATTTGGATTTTCCCCATCACGGAAAGGAGTATATATGGGAAAATCACTAAAAGGGAAAGAACTGGGTATTGGCATCACTCAAAGACAAGACGGTTTATATCAAGCTAGATTCACAAATCGCTTTGGAAAAAGGGAAACTTTATATGATAAGAACCTAAACAATCTAAGAACCCAAATGCGAAAAGCCCAGACTGCTGATGACAATGGAGTAAATCTGGTAAAAAGTAACATGACATTAGACGAGTGGTATAAGGTTTGGATAACTACATGTAAAGGAAATTGTAGAAATACCAGTATAATTCAATATTCAAGAAATTACAGAAGCGTAAAAAAAGAACTTGGCTGGCGAAAGATACAATCATTGACGCCATTACAAATACAAGAGACATTAAATGGACTTAAAAGTGATCAACATAGACGCGATGTCAAAATGGTATTATCAAATATGTTAAATATCGCACAAAAAAATGATTTATTAATTAAAAATCCAGCAAAATATGTTAACACCCGATTGCATAATGACCCTAAGAAGGAACGTCGTGTACTTAGTATTATGGAAACAAACTTATTTCTTGAATATGCGAAGCAAAGCTGGTATTATAATTTATTTGTTGTTGCGCTCGAAACTGGTATGAGAATAGGCGAACTTGGTGGATTGTGTTGGAGCGACATTGATTTTAAAAAACGTTTCATTCGTGTCAACAGAACCATGTGTTATGTGCAGGGAGAAAATGGATATTATTTTGAATATCATATTCCTAAAACGACTTGCGGAAAACGATTGATACCCATGACGAACAAATGTGAAGAAGCTCTTAAACAACAAAGACATAATCAATATGAAGAAGAGCGTAGGAATATAGAGTTTCCAAATCTTGTGTTTTACACGAAAAACGGACGACCCTTACAGGAAACTTCCATTATTATAGCAATAAAAACTATTTTGAAAAATATGGATAAGAACGATATTTTTGTTGAGAAATTTACTCCGCATACATTCAGACATACTTTTGCGACAAGAGCCATAGAAAATGGAATGAATCCAAAAATGCTTCAAAAAATATTAGGACATAGTACATTACAAATGACAATGGATCTTTATTGCCATGTAACCGACGATGCATTATTCAATGAAATGAAAAAAATGGAAATATAAAAATGGTGTAAAAATGGTGTAGTAGCTAAAACGGCACGCCGAAAACCATTGAGAATACTGGCAAAGCGAGCTATATTTCTAAAAAGTTTAGAAATTTTTAGGAGAGAGTGTACATCTCTCCTTTTTTATGCTAAAATGAGTCTGCATTGTGAAACACAATGCGGGGAAAACTGTCTTTGTGTCTCGGGGAATAAGAAGAATCTGCTTATTATGGCATGAAGAACAGTCCCATTACTGTTCATTGGCAAAGCTGCGCGAAGTATGCTTTGGGTATGGTGTGAGCAGTATCCTGTCAGTCCTGGAGAACTGCAGGTGAAAGATATGAATGAAATGAAACAGACCATCAGAGAACTGCCGGAGTCGTCACGTCCTTATGAGAAATGTCTGCAGTGGGGACCATCCGTGCTCAGCGACAGCGAGCTTCTGGCAGTGATCCTGAGAAGCGGTGTACAAGGCTGCAATTCTCTTGTACTCGCCAATCAAATCTTAAGTCTTACGAAAGATACCTCCTATCCGGGACTTCTGGGACTTTTACATATGTCCATTCCGGATCTGATGAAGGTGAACGGAATCGGGAAAGTCAAGGCCGTCCAGCTGAAATGTATCGGGGAGCTTTCCAAGCGGATGGCGTCTGCTGTTGCCAGACCAAGACTTTCTTTTAACGAACCCATCACGATAGCAAAATACTATATGGAACGTCTCCGGCACGAAGAGCAGGAAGTATTGATCGTTATGTTGCTGGATGGAAAAAACCATTTTCTTGGTGAGCAGATGCTTTCCCGGGGAACCGTGAATTCAACTCTGATCACTCCAAGGGAGGTTTTTATGGAAGCATTGAAGTTTCACGCTGTAAGTGTGATCCTGGTTCATAACCATCCAAGCGGAGATCCTACGCCCAGTGAATGTGATAAGAAAATTACAGAGCGTATTTACCGGTCTGGGGAGATTCTTGGGGTGAAGCTTCTGGATCACGTTGTGATCGGTGACCAGAGATACATTAGCTTTAAAGAACAGGGAATGATGCCGGAGGAATGATCCGCCGGAAGTGCTGACGCCGTCTGTAAACCAGTGGCGGGTATTTGTTTTTGCAGGGCATAGTAAGGATGAAGGGACAGATATATGCTGTTTGAAAAAACATATGGAATAGACCTTGGAAGCAGTTCCGTCAAGGTCTATTCCATGATTCGAAATAAAAGCTACATTGAGAAGAACATGATTGCGGCCAAGGGCCGCAAAATCATAGCCGTGGGCAACGAAGCGTATGAAATGTTTGAGAAAGCACCCTCTGATATTTCCGTAAGTTCGCCGATGGCTTTTGGTATGATAGCCAATCTGGAACTGCAGGAAATTGTACTTTACAGTATGATGAAAAAAATTGATAAAATTCTGGGAATAGGCTCTGTCATGTACTTTGCAGTTCCTCTGGACATGACTGCTATTGAAAAAAGAGCTTATTATCAGGTGGCGAATGGACATTGGCTGCGGAAGAACAGGGTTTACATGGTAGAGGCTCCTATTGCAGATGCCATAGCTATGGGTGTGGATCTGGAGAACAATGCAGGAAGCATGATCGTAAATATTGGTGCCCAGAGTACGAATTTTTCCATTATTACGGGAGGCCGTATTATCATAAACAAGAAGATTCCAATTGGCGGACGTCAGATGAATGAGGCCGTGTGCAGCGAAGTACGCAAGCGTTATAATCTTCAGATCGGTACCCGTACCGGGAAGCGGCTGAAGCTGGTAATGGGACGGCTTGCAGACCAGCATAAGCAGGCACGTAAGGTTGTAGGAATTGACAGTGTTTCCGGTCTTCCAAGGGAAGAGGTTATTTCTGCCTATGTAGTCAATGCGGGAATCATGAACTGTGTCAATGAGATCGGTGCCCAGATGAAGGTTTTTCTGGAACGTATCCCGCCGCAGATATCCTACCACATTGCGAAAGAAGGCATTTTCCTTACCGGAGGGAGCACCAGAATCCCTCATATAGATACATATCTGGCAAGTTACACAGGCTATTCTTTTAACCTGTCAGATCTTTACGAAACTTCAGCTGTAAAAGGTCTGGAGAAGATCATCCACGACAGAGAACTTCGTAAATGGGCTCAGCCCATCACACAAAGAAAATTATAGTAACTGTGAAGGTACTGAACAGTTATAAATCATAAATTTTTAGGGGTGCCATTTTATGAAAAACCTTAAGAAAAAATTTCGATTTCGCATAAATCTGAAAAGTAAACATTTGCTGGCGATTATGACACTTTTCTGTCTGAGCTGTATTGTGGCTACATTTGCTTCAGGTATTTCCACAGCTCCTTTGCAGGAAACAGCGGGAATTGTCATAGTCCCTTTTGAAAAAAGCATTGAAAAGATCGGCAGTATGGTCCGTTCTATTAGGGACAGTTTCAAGGACAAACAGGATCTGCTTTTTGAAAATGAAGAGCTGAAGGCAGAACTGGACAGTCTGACTACACAGAATAACAAACTGATCCAGGATCAGGGGGAATATCAGAGACTGAAAGAACTTTACAATCTGGATCAGACCTATGAGGACTATCCGAAGGTGGCTGCGACTATCATTTCCAAAGATCCTGGAAACTGGTACGATACCTTTATGATCAACAAAGGTTCTGATGATGGGATAAGGGTCGATAATAATGTGATCGCAGGCAAGGGGCTTGTTGGAATTGTCACAGAAGTTGGTTCCTCCTGGGCTACTGTCCGCTCCATTATTGATGACAGCAGCAGCGTAAGTGCAATGACTGTAAGCACTTCTGATAACTGTATTGTAAACGGAGACCTGGAACTGATTGATGAAGGAAAGCTTCGCTTTGAGCAGCTTTATGATCAGGAGAACAAGGTGACTGTCGGGGAACGTATTGTTACTTCCAATATCAGTGAGAAATTTGTAGAAGGATTGTTTATCGGATATGTAAGCGAAGTGCAGGTAGACAGCAATAATCTGACTAAGACAGGAACCATTGTAACACCTGTGGATTTCCTTCATTTGAAAGATGTATTTGTTATTACTGTGAATAAGCAGGATCTGGTAGACGGAACTGCGCAGGTGGAAGGCAATTCTGACAGCGGCAGTTCTGACAGTACTTCTGGCGACAGCAGTCAGGAGAGTAGCGGCAGTACTGACAGCAGTGCGGCAGACGGACAGGAGGGCGCAGATGAAGGGTAAGATTGTCTATTTTCTTACGATCGTAATATGTTTTCTTCTGCAGTGTACGGTTATGGATCTGATTTCTATTGGCTCTGTAACTCCTAATCTGATGCTGGTTTTCTGTGTATCCATGGGGCTTATGCGCGGGCGCAAAAGCGGCCTTTGGGCAGGATTTTTTTCAGGGCTTTTTGTGGATCTGTTCTTTGGATCAGTATTTGGATTTTATGCTTTGATCTATATGTATATTGGTTATTTAAGTGGATATGCGCACAGGATTTATTACGATGATGATGTGAAGGTTCCTATGTTTCTGACTGCAGTTGCAGATCTTTTATATAATCTGTCTGTTTATGGGCTGCAGTTCCTTTTAAGAGGCAGACTGGGACTTGGGACTTATCTGTACAGGATCATTATCCCGGAAATGTTTTACACGGTATTTATTACCTTGATTGTATACCGGATTTTCCGTTACATAAACTATCACTACATGAACATAACCAGGAAAGAAAGTGAGTCAATTTGGGTACTAAAATAAAACGAATTTTCAAGAAAATCAGTTTAAAACGAACAACAGTCCTGATCTTGGTATTTGTGATAATGTCAGTTGTTCTGGTGCGTAGATTATTTGATCTGCAGATTATTCAGGGAGAGGATTACATCAGCAAATTCCAGGCCAGGACAACCAAAGAGCGTGTGCTCAAGAGCACCCGCGGAAATATTCTGGACAGAAACGGAGATATTCTTGCATCTAATGTGCTATCCTATTCTCTGACGCTGGAAGATAATGGAACTTACACTTCTACAAGGGAGAAGAATCTTACATTAAATGGTGTAGCCTATCAGGTACTTCAGATCCTTCACAGCAACGGAGATGATATTACCCATTCCTTCCATATTGTGGTAGATAAGAATGGAGAGTATGCTTTTGATGTTGTTGAGGGCTTTACCCTGAATCGCTTCCGTGCCGATATTTATGGACAGGCATTGATCGATGATCTGAAAGATGAACAGAAGACGGCGACTGCGGATCAGATGATGGAGTTTCTCACTGGTTCCGAGAAATTTTCTATTGTTCTTAGCGGTGATCGTGCTTATACAGAGGACGAGCTGATCTCCCATGGTCTGCCTCTTACTTTGACCAAGCAGGAAATGCTTGATATTGCAACTATCCGCTACGAACTGAATACCAACAGTTTTAAGAAATACATGCAGGTTACCATTGCTACCAATGTCAGTGAAAAGTCGGTAGCTGCGATCATGGAGAATAAGACCGGACTGCAGGGAATTGATGTGGTTGAGGATTCCATCCGCCAGTATATTGATGATGAAAGCATGGCACCAATCCTTGGCTATACTGGTAAGGCTTCCTCCGAGGAGCTGACAGAGCTTCGGAAACAGAATCCGGATTATTCCAATGATGCGATCGTAGGTAAAGCAGGAATTGAGCAGTATATGGAACTTACCCTTCAGGGAACAGACGGTAAGGAGACGGTTTCTGTTGATAACCTTGGAAAGGTTCTAAAAATTGACGAGGACACCAAAGTAGAGCCGGTTGCAGGAGATGATGTGCAGCTTACTATTGAAACTGACTGGCAATCGGCAATCTATCAGATCCTCAAACAGCGTGTGGCTGGTGTTCTTCTGACGAAAATTGATGCGGCAAAGACTTTTGATTACACGTATGTCACAGATGCCAGTCAGATCCGTATTCCTATTTATGATGTATACAATGCCCTGATTTCCAACAGTGTGATTGATATCACCAAATTCAGCAATGAGGATGCCTCTGACATAGAAAAAAATTTATATGCCAAATTTCAACAAAAGCAGCAGAGAGTTTTTGATACAATAAGCACGAAGCTGAATGGCTCAAACCCGCCAGCCTATAAGGATGAAGATGAAGAAACACAGGAATATTTGTCTTACATCTGTAATGACCTTCTTAGAGACACGCTTGGAATTATTTCCAAAGATGCCATCGATACATCAGATGCTACTTACAAAGCATGGACAACAGATGAAACCATCAGCCTGAAGGATTACCTGACTTATGCCACAAGCCAGGGCTGGATCGACATCAGCAGCTTTTCACCGGAAGGAGAGTATCTGGATTCTGAGGAAATTTATCAGGCACTGACAGAATATATTATTGACTATCTCAGTACGGATACTGGATTTTCCAAGCTCCTTTACAAATATATGCTGCAGGAAGATACAATTTCCGGACAGGAAATCTGCCTGGTGCTTTATGAGCAGGGAGTCCTTGACAAAAATGATGATGATTATGAGAATCTGGCTTCCGGAGCAATGGGAGCTTATGATTTTATGATCAATAAGATATACACTCTGGAGATAGAGCCTGCACAGCTGGCATTAATGCCATGCTCAGCGTCCGCTGTAGTTGTAGATGTAAAGACTGGAGATGTGGTTGCACTTGTTTCCTATCCCGGATATGACAATAATCGTCTGACCAATGATATGGATACAGATTATTACGCAAAGCTGGCACTTGACCAGTCCAGTCCGTTCTTCAATAAAGCGACCCAGCAAACCACTGCACCAGGTTCCACACTGAAGCTTCTTTCAACAATTGCAGGAATGGAAGAAGGAATTATTGACGAAGGTACATATATTGAATGTACCGGAACTTTTGACTATGTAGATCCGCCTATTAATTGCTGGTATAAGAATGGTCATGGAAGTCTGGATATCCGTACTGCAATCGAGCAGTCCTGTAACTATTTCTTTAACATGATCGGTTTTCAGCTAGGAAAAGTTGGGGATAATGAGTTCTCCGAGGTGCAGAGTCTGAATAAGCTTCAGGAATATGCCTCTTTGATCGGTCTGGACCGGAAGACTGGAATCGAGCTTTCAGAGGCAACTCCGAAGGTTTCCGATGCCAAAGCAGTTCCATCTTATATGGGACAGGGAAATAACCTGTTTACCACATCAGAACTGGCTCGTTATGCTACTGTTATGGCTACTTCCGGAAATGTATTTAAACTGACCCTTCTGGACAAAGTAATGAACCCGAAGGGAGAAGTGATCCAGGAGTATGAGCCGGAAATTGAGGATGTGGTAAATATATCTTCAAATATCTGGGATGTGATCCATGATGGTATGCGTCGTGTGATCCAGACTCATTCCCAGTTTGATGGTCTTGGAGTAGAAGTGGCAGGTAAAACCGGTACAGCAGAGCTGGATCTTCGTCATCCAAACCATGGTCTGTTTATCGGTTATGCGCCGGCCTCTGATCCGGAGTATGCAGTGGCAATCCGTATTGCCAATGGTTACAGCTCCGGTAATGCATGTCTGATTGCTAATGATATTTTTAAATATATGTACAATCTTGCAGATAAAGATTCTATTCTCACAGGTATTGCTTCTACAGATACCAGTGATACATCGAATGACTAAAAACGATTTTGCTGCTGTTCATAGTCTGATCAGCAGTACTGGATATGCCTGCCGGGAGTGTTCCGGCAGGCATATCCATAAGAGAAATACCAGGATTTTGGAACATTTTGTTTAGGAGGAATCAGAAGAAATGGGTGAAGTCATTGTCATTACATCCGGAAAAGGCGGTGTAGGAAAAACCACTACAGTTGCCAATATAGGAACTGGTCTGGCTATGATGGGAAAGAAAACCGTGGTTGTGGATACGGATATTGGTCTTCGTAATCTGGATGTTGTGCTTGGGTTGGAGAACCGGATCGTGTATAATCTGGTAGATGTGGTGAATGGAAGCTGCCGTCTGAAACAGGCTCTGATCAAAGACAAGCGCCATCCGGAGCTCTATCTGCTGCCATCTGCGCAAACCAAGGATAAAACTGCCGTATCACCGGAACAGATGATCAAACTGACGGATGATCTGCGAGAAGAGTTTGATTATATATTGCTGGATTGTCCGGCTGGAATTGAGCAGGGATTTAAGAATGCCATTGCAGGTGCAGATAAAGCTCTTGTAGTGACGACACCGGAGGTATCTGCAATTCGCGATGCGGATCGTATCATTGGGCTTTTGGAAGCAAATGATCTGCGGGATATCCATCTGATCATCAACCGTCTTCGTCCTGACATGATCGCCAGGGGAGATATGATGTCTGTGGATGATGTGACAGAGATTCTGGCTGTAGATCTGATTGGAACTCTTTTAGATGACGAACAGATTGTGATAGCAACCAATCAGGGTGAGCCTCTTTCTGGTAAAAATTCTCAGGCGGAGGAGGAATACCAAAATATTTGCAAACGGCTTATGGGAGAGGAAGTTCCCTTTGCAGAACTCAGACAGAAGAAAGGTATGTTTTCAAGACTGTTTAAAAGACATTGATATTCAGGTAATAATTAGTTACGCAAAATAGCATGTTGGTTGTTTGTAATAATGTTATGTCAACTAATGCTCTGGAATGGAGGGATTTTGCATGAAGACCTTTTTAAATGAAAGAAGGCGTTCAGCAGGATATGCTCGCGACAGGATGAAACTTCTTCTTATCTCAGAACGCATAGAATGCTCTCCACAGATGATGAAAATGTTAAAAAGTGACCTGGTACATACAGTAAAGAAGTATGTGACCATAGAGGAAACTAAAGTGAAAATACAGATATCACAGGAACCGCCTGTTTTAATGGCGTATATTCCTGTGTTGACGAAAAAGGACAGATAAATTTATGATTAAACAGTATAAGCTACGTTTTTACAATTTTAAACTAGTGATCCTTCTGACTGCGATCAGTCTGTTTGGAGTGCAGCTGGTAGCAAGTGCGTCTCCAGATCTTCGAAACAAACAGCTTTTGGGCGTTGTGATGGGGCTTGTGTTGCTGGTGATCTTATCGTTAATGGATTATTCCTGGATATTGAATTTCCAGTGGATCATGTATGGTTTTAATCTGCTTATGCTTATTGGTGTACGATTGTTCGGAAGTGAGGCAGGAGGTGCGTCCAGATGGCTGGATATCGGTGGTTTCCGTTTTCAGCCTACCGAGCTTTCCAAGGTTATTATTATTCTGTTTTTTGCCAAGTTTTTTATGGATCATGAAGATGATATCAATACTTTCAGGGTGTTGGCAGAATCAGTGCTCCTTCTGGCTGTTCCATTGGCTCTTATTTATGCACAGCCGGATATGAAAAATACCATTACGGTAACCATTATTTTCTGTATTCTGCTGTATATAGCAGGACTGAGTTACAAGATCATCGGAGGTGCGATTCTGATCGCGGTTCCCCTTTTGATCATATTTTTGTCCATTGTTGTACAGCCGGATCAGACCCTGATCAAGGATTATCAGAGAACGCGTATTATGTCTTTCCTTTACCCGGAAAACGAGGAATACCAGGAGGATATTGAACAGCAGAATAACTCGAAGACGGCGATTGCCTCCGGAGAACTGGTTGGAAAAAAACTTACCGGGGATGACCAGGTTTCTTCTGTAAATGCTGGAAACTTTGTTGCAGAGAACCAGACTGACTTTATCTTCGCGGTTGCCGGAGAGGAGTATGGATTTATAGGATGTACAACTTTGGTCGTATTATTGTTGTTGATTTCAGTTGAATGTATCAGGATGAGCCTTAGGGCAAAGGATCTGGCCGGGAAGATTATCTGCTGCGGAATTGGAAGTGTCGTAGCTATACAGAGTTTTTTAAATATCTGCGTTGCTACTGGACTGGCACCTAATACTGGTACGCCTCTTCCTTTTGTAAGTTATGGTCTGACTTCCCTGGTCAGCTTGTTTATTGGTATGGGGCTTGTGATGAATGTAGGTCTGCAGAGCAGTACTTATAATAAAGAACTTAAGAGAAAAGAAATTGATAAGAAAGAGGAATATTTATGACAGCCGCAAAAAAGAAGAACTCAAGACGTAAACAGGCAAGATTTCGAAGTTCCAGAAGAAAGAGGATCAGAAATACTGTTCTTTTGCTGTTTCTTTTGGTTGTGCTTGGCGGTACTGGGATCGGTGCAATTTATGTTCTACGAAATGGAACTGTTTTTGATAAGCTGGAGGAGGCATATGTAGCTTCCAGAGAGTTTTCTGGTGGAATTACAGACTTAGACAGCCTGAGAACTGATGGTTTTGCCAAGAATCTGTGTGTGGTCGTATCAGATGTTCCTATGGATGGTGTTTCCCTTGGGGAAAATCAGAAAGGACTTCTTCTGGATCTGGATGACAGAAAGGTGCTTTATTCCAAACAGGCACTTCAAAAGGTATACCCGGCAAGTATCACCAAGATCATGACAGCTATGCTGGCACTGAAATATGGAAATATGGATGATGTAGTAACCATTACACAGGAGAATCTGAATCTGGAGGAGGGTTCACAGGTTTGCGGCTTTTGGGCAGGTGACCAGGTGACTCTTGATCAGCTTCTTCATTGTCTGTTGGTTTATTCGGGTAATGATGCAGCAGCGGCTATTGCAGAGCATGTGGGTGGTTCTACAGAGGGGTTTGTGGAGATGATGAACAGTTATGCCAGGGAACTTGGCTGTACCGGAACTCATTTTACCAATCCTCATGGTCTGCAGGACGAAAACCATTATACCACTCCCTATGATATCTATCTGATGCTAAAGGAAGCTTTGAATTATCCGGAGTTTACTCAGATCACACAGTCCGGATCTTATACCGTAGAATATACTCATGCGGACGGAAGCAGTGCAAGTACCACATTACTTGCCACAGACCATTATCTCACAGGAGAAGCTACCCCTCCTAAGAATGTGACTATTCTAGGTGGAAAGACAGGTACTACGGACAATGCAGGCAACTGTCTGGCGTTGCTGAGCCAGAATGCTTATGGAAAGCCGTACATTTCCATTGTAATGGGTGCCTCCACAAAAGACGAGCTTTATGAGCAGATGTCGTCCCTTTTGCAGAATATAAACTAGTCAGTCTGTTTATGAATCGTAGCCACAATTGAGAAAAATAGACAGAAATATTAAAAAAACTCTTGAAAATTTAGAAAAATTATACTATAATATGAAACATATTAAACAAGGTTTTGGTAAAAATTTAATATCATATTGTCTAAGGAGGAAAACATCATGGTTGAACTGATCGTAGGAAAGAAAGGCAAAGGCAAAACAAAAGTGCTCTTAGACAGAGTAAACGGTGCGGTGAAAGAAGCCAACGGAAGCATTGTTTACCTTGACAAGAGTACCAAACATATGTATGAGCTTAACAATAAGGTACGTCTTATCGACGTCTCCTCTTATCCATTGAAGAATGCAGATGAATTCGTAGGTTTCATCTGTGGTATTATTTCTCAGGATCATGATCTTGAGCAGATTTATCTGGACAGTTTCCTCAAGGTTTCCAAGTTGGAAGACGCTGATGTTACAGATACACTTGATCAGCTGGACAAGATCGGTGAGAAATATGGAATTTCAATAGTTGTAAGTATTTCGCTTGACAAAGAAGAGATTCCGGAAGCATTACAGGATAAGATTGCAGTAGCATTATAATCTCGGATAATATGATATTGCAGCTATAAATTCAGTAAAACCAAATTAGAGGTACATAAGGACATGACTCGACTGTGGGTCATGTCCTTTTTTGAGCTGCGCCTTAGAGCGTGTTTGAAAAATCATTCCTACAATCTGCACGCTCCACTTTGAGGGAGATTTTGCAGAAAGTTTTGAATTGATTTACAATAATAATATTATGTGAATTAAATGCGGTGATTACAACAATTGTACGTGTGAAGCAGATGTTAATCTTCACGCAGCTTTACAGCAGTGGCTGCCTGACGCCGTCTGGAATCGTCTAAGGCTGCATAATGCTTCTTGGTAGTATTCACGTCCTTATGGCCTAAAACGTCCGCTACAAGGTAAATATCGCCTGTTTCCTGGTAGAGGGCGGTGCCGTAGGTACTGCGGAGTTTATGAGGGGTGATTTTCTTGGTGGTGGTAACCTGGCGGGCATATTTTTTGACCAGGTTTTCAACGGCCTGGACACCAATTCGTTTGCGCTGGGTAGAGTAGAAGAGAGCGTGTTCGTGGCCTTCTACAGGAATAATGTTCTTGCGTACTTCCAGGTAGTTTTTCAGAGCTTTTTCTACTTCAGGACCGAAATATACAACCATTTCATTTCCACCTTTTCGAGTAACCTTGATTCCATTGTTTTTGAAATCTACGTCTTCTATGTCAAGACCTACACATTCAGAAACACGAACACCTGTTCCAAGCAGAAGAGTAACGAGAGCGAGGTCACGGTCTTTGTTTTTTTCATAATATACCTTTTTCTGACCGGTAAGGTCGTCCCCGCCGTGCTCAATATAATCCAGCAGCAAGGCAACTTCATCAGCTTCCAGGCGAATGATACTTTTCTGATGAATCTTTGGAACGTCCACAAGGACGGTAGGATTTGTGTGAATCATTTCACGTTTAAAATAATATGCATAAAAACTTCGCAATGAGGACATTTTTCGCTTCAGACCACGTTCGCCATTGGTTTCCGTTTTATCCCCGGCCTGGTAAACTTTCAGATATTCTTCATATTCTTCAAGATCAACAGCTGTGATCTGATCCAGGACATCCACTGTAAAGGCATCTATAGACCAGTCCCTGAAGGCTGGATTTTGTTCCAGAAGAAACTGGAAGAAAATGCGGATGTCATATGCATAGGAAATTCTGGTTTTAGTTGTGGTACGAGGTTCAATGGCACGAAAGAAATCCTTGCAAAATGGCGGCAAGGTTTTTAGAACATCACGAAGCCGCAAGGTATTTTCGACGTCAGTCTGTTCGTGGTAGGTGACTTTTTTATCCATGAAAGATTCTCCTTTAGAAGTAATAATGATACCAATCTATATGAAAAACTCGGGTTTGTCGTATAGATCTAGATGAGGGGTATAACGCCGAATCAGCCACTTCTTCTGGCTGTTTTCGGCGTTTTTCAGAATTTCATTAAATGTTAAAATATAATTGATGGTTCGACTGCATTCATTATGCAGTTACAGACGATTCTGAACATCTGGCGCACCGGTTTCAATAAAGCTTGGCCGGTTTCGTTACAATTGCTGTTAATTTTACATGATCGATTCGTCCAACATCACTGTAAACGGTCCATCGTTTTCCAGTGAAATTTTCATATCAGCGCCAAAAATACCATGCTGAACAACTGGAACAACTTTTGCAGCTTCCTTTAGCATGTATTCATAAAGTTCATTTGCCTGTTCTGGCGCACCGGCTTCAATAAAGCTTGGCCGGTTTCCTTTTTTGCAGTTGGCATATAACGTGAATTGCGAAACCATCAAAAGCTCCCCATTTACATCTGCCAGGGAAAGGTTTGTTTTGCCATTTTCATCTTCAAAAATTCGAAGTCCTAGCATTTTTTTCATATATTTGTCTGCAATTTCCCTGGTATCATTCTGACCTATGCCGACCAGTACAAGAAAGCCCTTCCCAATATTTCCGATAACTTCACCATCTACTTTTACGCTTGCATGATTTACACGTTGTATTAAAAGCCGCATGTTAATTTCCGTCCTTTTTACTGTTTTGTTTCTGTCTGTACTCTTCTATCAATTGTCTGACTTTTTGATAAATTATCACAGAATATTTTTTTATAAGGATCCAGATTGTAGTCAGGATTTTCTGGATCGTTTTTAACAAAGTAAGGGTAAATTTCAACATTGCAGTGCGTCTGGGTGTCTCTCTCTTCTTCGGCTCTTCTGCCGGGAAAAGAACGGGTTCATGTGTTTCCGGATCCAGACAGTCAATGTTGGTGTATTTTTGCTCCTCATCTGGAACCTGCTTATAGATCAGGCTGATATGGACAAGCCTGCCAAGTGCCGCGTAAAGCACTGCAAAAACAGGAACGCCAATGATCATACCTGGGATTCCAAAGATTCCACCGCCAATAAGGATGGCGACAATGACCAGAAAACTGGAAAGTCCTGTGGAATCACCAAGAATCTTCGGTCCAAGAATATTGCCGTCAAACTGCTGGAGAACAAGAATAAAAATTGCAAAATAAATAGCCTGCAGCGGATCCACCAATAAGATGAGAAAAATACTTGGGATTGCTCCGAGGTAAGGTCCAAAAAATGGAATTACGTTGGTTACACCAATGATCACACTGATCAAAAGTATATATGGCATATTCAAAAAGTTCATACCAATATAACACAATACGCCAATGATGGCAGAATCCAAAATCTTACCACTGAAAAATCCGATAAAGGTTCTATTGGTAAAACGCATGGAATGGATGATAAAATTCGCATGCTGGGTATTAAAAATTGCGTAGGTGAGCATTTTTGCCTTGGCAATGAATCCCTCTTTATCTGCCATCAGGTACAGGGAAACGATAGCTCCGATGAGGAAATTCTTCAGAAAATTAATTAATTCAAACACACCTGCGGAAATATTTTTTAGCATTTCCTGCATCTGCGGAAGGATATTCGTAGTCAGGTAGTCCTGCGCTGTGGTGATGGACTGATTCAAAGTGTCCAGTGCATCACTGTTCAGATTCCATTTCTCAATGAAAGACTGCAGCCATTTCTGAATAACCTTCACATAGGCTGGAAAACTGTAGATCAGACCCATAATACTTCGGATCAGTTCTGGCAGAATCATCATAATAAGGGCATAAATAAGAGCAAGGAAGAGAAACATACATAAAATTACGCATGCCCACCGAATTGCCTTGCGCCCCTTCTTTCCTACTGATACTTCCTTCCTGGCAAGAAGCGGATAAATGATTTTTTTCTCCAGGAAATTTAATACAGGGGTCAGTAAAAAGGCGATCACGACACCATAAACAATAGGTGTGAGAATCCCCAGAAATGTCTGGATTCCTGTAATCAGTGTCTTCATATGGAAAACACCATAATAAAAGAGCATACTGGCTGCGATTACAAGGAAAGAAGTTACTCCCCAGCGAACATGTTGATTGTCCCAGCGTAATTTCATATTCTAATATCGTCCTCCTGAAACATGAATGCAAAATATGTGTTACTGCCTGCTGTTTGTACAGTAACCAATAAGTGTCTGCACTGTTATTTATTTAACAGCGATTTCCATCTATTATAACACAGTTTTGTCTCAATGTCTTATTAAAAAAATATAAAGTGGCGATGGCGTTTGAAAACAGGAATTGAGATGCAACAAATTACAAAAGGAGCTCTCTTTCGAGAACTCCTTATTTACACATGATTCTGTATATTATTTCTTAAGGTCATCAAAAATATGTATGGTATTGATAATCGCCTGGGCAGCACCTTCGATACCAAGCACACTGCTGTCAATGCTTAAGCTGTAGCCCGCTGCTGCACCCCATTTCTTATTGGTGTAGTAATTATAGTAGCTTGCACGGCTCTTATCTGTCTTGGTGATCATATCTTTGGCTTCTTTAGGTGTCTTATTGTATTTGCCTGCAATACGCTTGATCCTCCAGTCCAGATCAGCATGAACAAAAACACTGAAGCAGTTTTTATTATCTGCAAGAGCATAATCTGCACAACGCCCTACCATAACACAGGGACCTTCAGCAGCTAATTTCTTGATGGCTTCGAACTGTGCCAGGAAAACCTTGTGGTTCATAGGCATGTCTGTAAATCCAGCAGAAGAATATCCAAAAGAATAAGTATCCATTACAAGAGAATACAGGAAGCTGTTAGTTGGCCTCTCGTCATGATTCTCAAATAATTCCTTGCAAATACCGCTGTCGTTTGCAGCATGCTCCAGAAGCTCTTTGTCGTAACACTTGATTCCAAAATATCTGGCTACTTCCTGACCAATCTGCCTGCCGGCGCTTCCATATTCACGTCCGATGGTAATAATTGAACTTGTTGTATTGTTCATATCTGCCACTCCCTTCTGCAATTCCTTTGTTACTGTTCACTTCGTGACTGGCAATTCATAGGAATTTTGTAAGATTATTATACACTACATCAGGGTAAACTGACAACTATTTTCTTAATTTTTCTAACAAATCGAGAAAATATTCTGGCAAAGGTGCAGAAAACTCCATATACTCTCCTGTTCTTGGGTGAACAAAGCCCAAAACCATGGCATGAAGAGTCTGTCCCTGAAGATGATAGGGATTTTTGCCTGAGCCATAGATCTCGTCGCCAAGAAGAGGATGTCCAAGGCTGGTCATATGTACACGGATCTGATGGGTACGACCGGTTTCAAGGCGGCACTCGATATAAGTCGCATTCCCGAAACGTTCCAGGACTTTATAATGGGTGACAGCGTCTTTTCCATTTTTGTAGTTGATCGCCATTTTTTTCCGGTCAATTGGGTGACGGCCAATCGGGCCTTCCACAGTACCTTCATCTTCCTTAAGATTACCGGCTACAATAGCCCGGTAACGCCGCTTGATGGTATGCGCTTTCAGTTGCTTGGCCAGATCACGGTGAGCCGTGTCATTCTTGCATACAAGAAGAGCTCCTGTAGTGTCCTTATCAATACGGTGGACGATTCCAGGGCGCATAACACCGTTAATACCGGACAGATTGCCCTGACAGTGGTACATAATAGCATTTACCAAAGTTCCGCTGGTGTGGCCGTTTGCAGGATGGACTACCATTCCTTTGGGCTTATTTATCACCAGTACATCATCATCTTCGTATAAAATGTCCAAAGGGATATTTTCCGGAAGAATATCCGGTTCAGTCAGATCAGGCAGGGTTGTCTGAACCAGATCCCCTGCCTGTATTTTGTAGTTTGCTTTTACTGCTTTCCCATTGACGGTAACACCTTGTTCTTTCAGAAGCTTCTGAAGATAAGAACGGGAAAGTTCCTTATATTTATCGGAAAGACAGCGGTCTATGCGCACTCCTGCTTCATCTTCGGTTGCTGTAAATTCCAATTGCTCCATGTTTCAGTAAAACTCCTCTCTCAATTACGCGGTATATGAAAAATCAGACAAATCAATTTACTTGGCAGATCTGTTCCCCGGTTTCAGAAAGTCAAAATCATTTTCTTCTGTATAACGGAAAAACATAAGAAATACCATCACTGTGATCCCACAGGTCACGTAAATATCTGCCACATTAAACGTGGGAAAATCAATTAGGGAAAAATAAATAAAATCTACCACATACCCACGGAAAACACGGTCTATAAAATTCCCCATTGCTCCAGCGAACACAATTGCCGCTGTATAAAGCAGTGGTCTGTAATAAACAGTTGCAGGTGTTTTTATAAAAAGATATATAATAGCCATAAAAAACACAATACAGATAAGCACCAGAAAAAGGATCTTATTCTGGAGAAGGCCAAATGCCATGCCTCTGTTTTCAAGGTAACGAAGGTTTAACACACTATCAATAAGAGTAATCCCGGAGGTTCCTCTCAGATACCTGATTGCAAAATACTTTGTTCCCTGATCCAGAAGCACCAGAAAAAGGATAAGCAGAATTCCTTTTAATTTAGGTGCTTTTAGTGGAAGGTCATTGTAGTCTGAAGCTGTTTTATTTTCCATGATAGATTACCTGCAGATGGCGTGAATTCCCACAAGAAGCTCCTGATCCGTAACTGTCTTGTCAATAAAAGTCTTTCCAAGACCATCCATAAGGATAAATTTAATCTGTCCCTGTTCCATTTTTTTGTCCTTTTTGGTAGCTGCAAGAATGTCCATGGGAGAAAGTCCTTCCACATACAAAGGCAGGTTGTAAAGCTCAAGGCTATGGCAGATCTGCTCGTATTCACCATTTGTGAGGAGACCTCTTTCCCTGGAAATGGCAGCTGCGGCAACTAGTCCGATTCCCACACACTGACCATGGAGAAGGTTAAAGTTCATCAGCTTCTCGACTGCATGTCCTATGGTGTGGCCAAGATTAAGAAGAGCGCGCTCGCCCTGCTCCTTGGGATCCCGTTCTACAACCCCGGCTTTGATGGCACAGCATTTTCGGATCATAACGGCAAGCATTTCTGGATCCATAGTGCGGATGACCTTGTAATTTGCGCATACAAAGTCGAAAAAGCCTTTATCGCAAATTAGTCCGGTCTTTAGGATTTCACCCATTCCACAGCCAAATTCGCGCTCAGGGAGGGATTGCAAGGTGGCCATATTCATATAAACCAGGCGGGGCTGATGAAAAGCGCCTACCATATTTTTAAACTGTCTGAAATCAACGCCGGTCTTACCGCCTACGCTGCTGTCAACCTGTGCCAGAAGCGTGGTAGGAATCTGGATAAAATCAATTCCGCGAAGATAGGCTGCAGCACCGAAGCCGGATAAGTCTCCTGTTACTCCGCCTCCAAGAGCAACCACCAGACTTTTGCGGTCAAGCCCATTCTCAATAAGGCACTGGAAAAGATCCTGTACGGTATCAAGATTCTTGTGTGCTTCTCCTGCGGGGAAAGTGAACTGGCATACATGATCGGATACTTTCAAAAGCTCTGCTTTCACCTGGTCTGCATAGAGAGGTGCTACTGTGGAATCTGAAACAATACACATGCTTTTCCCTGCAAGACCTTCGTCTGTTAGGGCCTGTGAAAGAAAAGAAAAGTCATTTTCAAAATAAATGGGATAACAGAACTCCCCGTCACGTTTTACAAGTAATTTTTCTTCTGCCATAGTTAAATCCTCTCCAAATGTATTATTGTTTATACGTATTTTCGAATGCGGACACCAAGGCGTCCTTTCTTTGTCTGTCTGGATACACCATCATAGATAAAGCGTCCTTTGCTGCGAACGGAAATAATATCGCCTTCTTTTGGCTCATATCCATTGGAGGTGATCAGTTTGCCGTTTACAAACACAAGACCGCTTTCAATAAAAGAAACCATGCTGCTTCTGGACGTCTGAAAAGCCAGCCCGATGAGAGCATCCAGCCTTACAGAAGCGCAGGTGCCATTTATCATTTCAAATTCAGGTTCCGGAATCTCTTCTGCCTGCTCTACTCTGGAAACCAGCACGGTAGTATGTTTTACCCGGATAAGATTTTCAATAAAAAAGTCAGACATTTTATGAAGGCAGAAAAACCAGGCTTCTTTATCCTTGATGAGGATATCACCAACTACACTGCGGTCAACGCCAAGATTCAGGAGCGCTCCAAGATAATCTCTATGTCCAAGCTCCTCAGAAAAACGAAGAGCCTTGGGCTCTATTTTCAGGCAGTCAATAGGATAATCCCAGGAAAAACCAAGACCTCCGGGGAAAAAAGCTGCCATCTGCCGTTCTGCATGCTCATAGCCACCGAAAAGCTTTACCTCTACGCCCATCTGGTGAAGCTTAAGGGAAGCAAGCATATTTTGTTCATTTAAGTTAAGAAAATCCGTAAAGGTGACAATATCTCTCTGGTAAGAGAGATTTGCCAGCTCCCGGATTCTCTTAAGTAAAAATTCATCCTTATCCATAAAAATCAATAACCGGCTCTTACAGAAGGTGTAGCGCCGCCAAGAATATTCTGAAGATCACCAGTGATATCTACAGAAGACGGACCAAGTACGAAGATGTAGCTGGAAATCTTCTGAAGGGAACCATTCAGGGAATAACATGCGCCAGATGCAAAATCAATAATACGCTGTGCAAGTTCTACATCAATACCCTCCAGATTCAGAATTACAGTTGCATTGTCAAGAAGTGTGTCTGCAATCTCCCGGGTGTCCTCCATGGAAGCAGGTTTGATCACACAAACCTCCATAGAAGAAGCCTGATTCGCACGACGGCTGCTTCTCATCGGAGTGATTTTGGAAGAAGCTACAGGGCGCTGCTTCTCAGCTGGCTGTTTCGCAGGAGCCTTGGCAGCAGTCTTTGGTGCTGCTGTATGTACAGGTTCTTCGTCAAAGGAAGTATCTTCGTCAGCCAAATCGTCCTCTTTCTTACGACCGAATTTCTCGAAGAATTTCTTCTTAGGCTTGTCATCCATAGGATCGTCATCAAAGAAATCTCCCTCTTCATCGTCCATCAGATCCTCATCTAAATAATTATCTTCATCATAATCGTCATCATTCAGTTTAATAGAATCTAATAATTTATCAAAAACGCTCATTTTCAATCTCCAATCTTAATCTTCTTGCCGTGTGGCATAATTTCGTTCACCAAAAATACCGGTTCCCACACGTACCATGGTTGAGCCTTCTTGGACAGCAACCTGATAATCTCCGGTCATACCCATACTCAGAACACTCATGTTAACATTATTAATGTTTTTTGCACTAATGTCAACACTTAATTTCTTCAATGTGCGAAAAACTTCACGATTTTCTTCTGGATTTTTCACAAATGGGGCAATGGTCATAAGTCCCATCACTTTTATATGGGAAAATATGCTGATTTTCTCAAGAAGAGGAAGCACCTCATTCGTCGTTAATCCGAATTTGCTTTCTTCCTCTGCTACATTAACTTCCAGCAGAATTGGCATAACAAGATCTTTCTTTGCAGCTTCCTGCTCAATGGTCTGGGCAAGGCGAAGGGAATCTACCGAGTGAATCATGGCAACCTTGTCAATAATATATTTTACTTTATTGCGCTGCAGATGACCGATCATGTGCCACTGGATATCTGATGGCAGCTGGTCATATTTATCCATGATCTCCTGAACTTTATTTTCTCCAAAAACACGCGCACCGGCATCATACGCCTCCTGAAGCATGGAGACCGGTTTGGTCTTACTTACTGCCACCAATGTGACTTCACCTGGGTCACGGGAAACAGCAGCACAGGCTTTTTCAATATTTGCATTTACCTGCTGTAAATTTTCAGCTAACATTTATAAGCCTCCTTAAAAATAGTATATGTTAAACTTAGTAGAGAATATCCTGTTCTTTTACCTGGGAGGAGTCTCTGGCAATGCGGTCATAGCGGGAAAGTCCGTAGGATGTATTACTGGAAATAATGGCATATTCTTCATTCTGATCCAGTATATCTACCTGACGGAATACCGCATACCCTTGATTGATGCAGTAAACGCCTTCCAGAGAATCTGTTTCGCCCACAATAAAGCGCTGGTTAGAGTCATCTTTTACAATAGCATCTCCTTCCCTAAAAGCGCTTCTATCCACGTAATAATTGTAAGCTTCATCAGCAGAATCATCATCTGATTCAATTTTAACTTTACCGTAGATTGTAGCATTGATAAAGGTTCTTACGTTATTTCCGCTGGAATCTTTGGAAATCTTGTTAAAGCCTACACTTCCGCTGTCAGGATCAGTCGTGGCATATTCTGCCGGAATTACGTAAAAATCCTTGGATTCAATAGCGGAAAGGGGAATCTTAAGACCGGTTACTGTATTGGTAACCAGCTCAATATCCAGAAAACGGTCAGATGCATAGCGGATCAGACCGCGGCTGAAGTCAATTTTTCCATATTTGTTACCATCGATTTTTATGATGGAAAAATCGCCGCTCTGTGTCATATCATCCTTGAGAAATTTCACACGAATGGTGGAACGTCCCTCCAGCTTGGCGGCCTGTTTGTCGCTTAATGGAATGATCAGGCTCCATAATTCGCTGGTAATATTTGTATAAATGTTATCTCCGGCCTGCACCTTTTCGGATGTCTTCAGATCCGTTTCATGGTAAGAAGTCTGGTCAAAATCTGCTGCTGTAATGTTCTCCACAGTCTTATTCTCATAGCCGTCCATAGAATAGAGGATAATGCCGTCTTCCTGGGCTTTACAGATATTCTGTCCACCGATGGTCACTACTTGTGAATCTGCATTCCCGTCAGTGGAAATTCCCTCATACTGAAGGATGCTTCCCTCCAGCTGGTTCTTAAAACTGTAGGTGTTGTTAAATTTACTTCCGGAAAATCCTTTGGAAAAGCTGAGCATAGAACTGCGGATATTCTCCAGTTCATCAGCAGTCAATGCAGACTTGGTTTCTGCAATTTTTCCGGAACTTAATCCGTAAACAGCACCGTTGGCATTGATCTTACTTCCCTCCCGGGCATAATAATTCACATAACCGGAGGATTCTGCCTTAAAAACACTCTCTTCCCGAAGAGAAATACCAGTGTAGGTTTCGTTTCGTGACAAAGGACCTGTGGTAACCTGGTAAGATTCGATATGTGTGGAGGTTACAAGTAAAAAGGCAGTAAAAATCATATATAATAACAATACACCAAAAGCAACGGTGGCAATATTTAGTCCGAATATGTTCTTTAACTGGACAAAAAGTCCTGTCATTTTGCCAGGCTTGTTAGATTTCTTCTCGGACAAGCGGATTCCCCCTTTGTTTTTGAGTCAGGCTCTGAATTTTCATACCAAACAATTGTACCATTTTTTGCCGGTGAACACAAGGAAAAGAAAACGAAAAGTGTGTGAAAGTGTGTGAACAAGTTACTGTTCACTGGTAACGTTCCGCGAGGTGTTTTTGTGAACAAAGTTCACAGAAAACCCGAGAGTTGTGGCGCGAAATCATGCAAAGCATGATTTCTGTGCATCGCGAAGCGCGTTACTGTGAACGGAGTGAACAGTAACGTGAACAAAGCTGGAAGCTGTGAACAGCCTGCATATCAAAAAACGAACATATTTTCAGAATATCTGTTTGCTTAATTAAGAAAAATATGGTATGATAAGAAAAAGTTGAATGAATTTCGGAGGAAAACTCTTATGACATATGGTAAAATCAGCAAAAAACAGCAGGAAATTTTAGAATATATTAAAAGTGAGATTCTGAACCGCGGATTCCCGCCAGCAGTTCGTGAGATTTGTGAAGCTGTAAATCTGAAGTCTACATCATCTGTTCATGCCCATCTGGAAGCTCTTGAGAAGAACGGATACATCCGCCGCGACGCCACGAAGCCGAGAGCTATAGAGATCATAGATGACAATTTCAATCTTGTCCGCCGTGAAGTGGTCAATGTTCCGATTGTAGGCACCGTAGCCGCCGGACAGCCTATTCTGGCTGTAGAGAATGTAGATGGCTATTTTCCCATCCCGGCAGAATTTATGCCCAATGAACAGAGCTTCATGCTGAAGGTAAAAGGCGACAGCATGATCAATGCAGGAATCTTTGATGGTGATCAGGTCCTGGTAAAGCAGCAGCCTACTGCCGATAATGGCGACATTGTAGTTGCCCTGGTAGAGGACTCTGCCACAGTGAAGACCTTCTATAAGGAGAAGGGCTACTACCGCCTTCAGCCAGAGAATGACACCATGGATCCCATTATCATTACAGGAGAAATCCAGATTCTGGGTAAAGTATTTGGTGTCATGCGTTTCTACCAATAGTCATAAAAAATTTCCCCTTTAGCAAACAATTGCTGTTTCCAGACAATTTGTTTACCAAAGGGGACTTTTTATTTTTCTAAGAACTCATCCATTTCCAAAACCTTTCCATCTCTCCAGATTCTCTCCAGATCATAGAAAAGTCTGTTCTCCTCATCAAACACATGCACGATCACATCGCCGTAATCCATAAGAATCCAGCTGGAATTGCGGTTTCCCTCGATCTGCTTCGCCTCAAAGCCAGCGCGTCCAAGCTGCTCCTCCACATTATCGACGATCGCCTGAACCTGATTGGAGTTTGTACCGCTTGCGATTACGAAATAATCTGCAATTACAGAAACATTATGAATATCAATTACCTTGATATCCTGTCCCTTTTTATCATCAATTGCCTTGCAGGCAATCTGTGCCATCATTTTCTCTGTACTTACTGTACTCATTCTGATCTGCTCCTTTCTTAATAATGCCTATACTGACCCAATATTCTTTCAAATTCCTGCGCAAACAAATGTCTTTAAACGTGACAAAATATTCGCCAGTATATGCGGAGTATTAATTATCAGATACGTTATTACGCTTATTATGCAATTCTTTATAATAAATATAAGCCTCCTTGGAAGTTGGCTCAATATCATCGGCAGAATCTTCTTCCAGATACTCCAGAGTATCTTTCAGGATCTCATACATACACTCATCTAGGTCTTCAAACGCAAGTTTGCGAATTTCCGGTAAACGGCTTGCTTTGTAACGCATGGGCTCAATATAATCTGCAATATAAATAATCTTTTCAAGAAGACTCATTTCACGTCTGCCAGTTGTGTGATAATTGATGGCAGAAAGAATCTCCTGATCGTCAATCCCATATTTCTCGTGAGCAATATAAGCTCCAAGACGGGAATGGAGAAGAAACGGGTGGCTTCTCTCAAAATCGGAAACCGGAATATTGTGTTCGCTGCACATCTTCAGTTTTTTCTTATTGGGAATGCATTTGGCGCAATCGTGAAGAAGACCGGCCACCTGTGCATCTTTGATATCATATCCATGGACCATAGCCAGACATGCGCTGGTGTACATAACGCCCATGGTATGCTGGAAACGATCCTCATCCAGGTATTTGGAAAGTTTTTTTTCAATTTTTGCAAAATCGTAATCTGCCATGGTCAGACTTCCTTCTTTCTGTAAATTCCATTCTCTTTCATGTAAGAAATCACCTTATCCGGGACGTAATATTTCAGACTTTTTTTCTCTGAAATCCACTGACGGATCTGATGACTGGACACATCAATATTCATAGTATCCAAAAGGGCAAAATTTCCATTGTACCTTGCAGAAAGACGCTGGATTTCCTGATTCAGTTCAGCGTAGGACGCATGATCCCGGACAGCCACCACAAGAGTACAGGCCCGACAGATCCGCTCTGGTTCCATCCATTCGTCAAAAGCAAAAAGAGAATCTGCACCAATGATAAAATAATAGTCTGTATCCGGATTGTATTCTTTTAGCTCTTCCAGAGTGCGATAGGTATAGGTATACCCGGTCTCGTGCATTTCTGCAAGAGACAGCTCAAAATGGGGATTATCTTCAATTGCAAGCCGGACCATATCCACACGCTGGTTATCAGAGGCTCTGCCAGCACGGTCCCGTTTATGGGGCGGGTTGCCGGAAGGCATAAACAGAACCTTATCCAGCTGGAATTGCTCATAGCTCTGCTCACCCAGGATCAGATGTCCCATATGGATGGGATCAAAGGTACCGCCCATGATCCCGATTTTTTTTCGATTATTTTGGCAGTTCAATTTTCTTTTTCTCTTTTTTACCTTCGCGGTATAATACGATCTTCTTACCGATCACCTGTACAACCTGGGAATGGGTGCGCTCTGCAAGAACCTGTGCCATTTCCTTAGGATCCTCCAGACAGTTCTGAAGCACACTGATTTTGATCAGCTCTCTCGCCGCAAGTGCTTCGTCAACAGCCTTGGTGTTCTCCGGTGTAAGACCGCCCTTGCCAAGCTGGATAATGGCATCCATTTTCATTGCCAGACTTTTTAAATATGCTCTTTGCTTACTTGTCATAATTTATCTCCTGAATACCTGCTGAATAGTTGCTATTTATTTATAATAATCAAATTCAAATCCATACATACGGACCGTATCACCTTCCTGAATACCGGCGTTTTTCAGTTCATCCAGAATGCCGCCTTCTTTCAGGAAACGCTGGAAAAAGGCGAAGCCTTTCTCAGAATCCAGATTGGTATAACCAAGCATTTTCTCAATACGTGGTCCTTCTACGATAAATACAGATGGATCTTCCTCGTCAACCTGTACGGTAAATGGAAGGCTCTCATTGATCAGCATATCTTCCGGGAAGAATTCCTGCTCGAATACGATTGCTTTCTTCGGACAACTGTCCAGAAGTTCCTTGATATGGAAAAGAAGCTCACGTACACCCTGTCCGGTAACTGCAGAAATGGGATATACTTTGATACCTTTTGGTTCAAATTCTTTGCGAAGTCTGTCTACAGGATTCTCCTGACCGTCGTCAAAAATACAGTCCACTTTATTGGCTGCAATTACCTGAGGACGCTTTGCAATCTCCGGATTGTATTTCTCCAGTTCTTTGGTAATCTTATAAATATCATCAATAGGATCTCGGCCTTCTGTGGAAGCTGCATCCACAATGTGCACCAGAACTCTGGTACGTTCAATATGGCGAAGGAACTCATGACCAAGACCGACTCCTTCAGAAGCACCTTCGATCAGTCCCGGAATATCTGCGATGATAAAACCGCCATTCTCAGTATCTACAACGCCAAGGTTCGGACTTAAGGTTGTGAAATGATAGTTGGCAATCTTCGGTTTCGCATTTGTAACACGGGAGAGAAATGTAGACTTACCAACATTAGGAAAACCTACCAGTCCCACATCTGCGATCACCTTTAGCTCCAGAAGCACTTCAAGCTCCTGAAAAGGCTGTCCAGGCTGGGCATACTTGGGAACCTGCATGGTAGGAGTTGCATAATGCTGGTTTCCCTTACCGCCGCGTCCGCCGCGCAGTACAACCTGACGGCGGTTTTCTCCGGACATATCGGCAATAACCTTACGGGATTCAGCCTCCATGATAACAGTACCTTCCGGTACCTTTAATATGATGTCGGCTCCGTCAGCACCGTGGCAGCGCTTTTTGCCGCCCTCCTGGCCATCTTCTGCCTTATATTTTCTTTTATGACGGTAATCACCGAGGGTATTCTGTCCCTCGTCAACTTCAAAAATAACGTCTCCGCCCTTGCCGCCGTCGCCGCCATCCGGACCGCCGTCAGGTACATATTTTTCCCTGCGGAAGCTTACATGGCCGTCGCCGCCCTTGCCGGAACGGATATATATGGTAGCTCTGTCTGCGAACATTAAATCTCCTTTATAAGAAAAGGCTCCAAACCTTTATAGATTTGAAGCCTCCTGCTCTACGAATTACTCTGCCTCTACTGGTACGATAGAAACCTGTTTCTTATCGCGGCCTTTTCTGGTGAATCTTACAACACCATCGGTCAGTGCAAATAATGTATAGTCTTTTCCGCATCCTACGTTCTCGCCTGCATGGATCTTAGTTCCGCGCTGTCTGTAAAGGATGTTGCCGGCTTTAACAAACTGTCCGTCTGCTCTCTTCGCACCTAATCTCTTGGACTCGGAATCACGACCGTTCTTTGTGGAACCAACTCCTTTTTTATGTGCGAATAACTGAAGGTTCATCTTCATCATTGTTGTTACACCTCCTTGACTCTTACTGTCAAATATCGATTGTTATAACTATGCTCAATTTCTGTTAATCCAAGAATCAGGGAATCCATAAGCAGTTTCCCGCGCTCAGTATTCGGATTTGTTTTAAAATGGATGGATACATATCCCTCATCCGCTTCTGCTTCAATCTGCTCTTCCGTAAATCGCTCAAGAGAATTCACAGTAGTAATGATCAAGGCTGATACGGCAGCACATACAATATCCTGTCCCTCTTCGGCATAGCCTGCATGTCCTTTAGACAGAAAATCCAGATAAGAGCCTTTTCTCTTCTTAACTGTAATATTGATCATAACAGCACCTGATTAAGCGTTGATCTTTTCGATTTTAACTTTGGTGTACTGCTGTCTGTGACCGTTTTTCTTGTGATATCCAGTTTTTCTCTTGTACTTGTAAACGATGACTTTTTTAGCCTTTCCGTTCTCAACTACAGAAGCGGTAACACTGGCATCCTTAACGTCTTCTCCAACCTTTAATCCGTCATTGCTAACTGCAATTACAGAATCAAAAGTAACGGTTTCACCAGCTTCAACTCCGAGCTTCTCAACTCTGATTACGTCGCCTTCAGCAACTTTGTACTGTTTACCACCTGTTGCAATAATTGCGTACATTTGTGGCACCTCCTATAGACTTTACTCGCCAAATATGGTGGTCTCTCGACTCTTAAACCTCTTTGTGCGGCATACTCGATTATAATAACAGGGAGATTTGGTTTCGTCAAGAGGTTTTGTAAAAAAAATTGTAAAAAATATGAACCATTTATGATAATGTCCTAATATACCACAAAGGAAAATGTCCCAATGTAGTATAATGCTTCCATCAACAGATGGAGGTAACGATTATCAGAAAGGTAGAATTAT
>OGDN01000161.1_pt1 | contig 133352 bp, 96 predicted proteins | sample 1570271 | NCBI WGS metagenome assembly OGDN01 (sample SAMEA4384481, study PRJEB24528) | human gut metagenome
AAAGTCTTATTTTACCTGTGTCAATGTATGGTGGAAGTTACTTTTTCATTCAACCTTTTCACATTCTCACATTTTTCTATTTTCCTACAGCATCTCCCTCAGCTGATAATTTGTATACACCTGTTCATAATCATATTCCGAATCATACCTGGTAAGTGTCACCATAGGATCTGCACCTGGAATGATCTGGTAGCTATAGGAAACCTCGTAATCCTCATCTATAAATTTCACAGCACCCTGGTTTTCAGAGCCTTCTGTGATTTCTGTCCTGTAAGCTGTGAAAACACGTCCGCTGTTTATGTCATTTGCCATGGCAGTCATAACTTCGGCCAGATTTCCAAGATCCTCATTTATCGTAAACTGGTTCCAGCGGTCTACCAGAACCGCACCATAGCATTTATCGCCATACTCACTGGTGGCCTCTCTCCAGCAAATGTTGATATAGTTATCATCCGTTATTCTGTAGCTTCCAACATAGTCCCTGGGATCATAATATTCATCTCCTGCCCAATGAGCTGTAAAGGTTCCATTGTCCTCATCCAGGGAAACTTCATAACCTTTTTCCAAATTCGCAGCCCCAAGATAGCGGGCAATGATTTCCTCCGGATTGTCTGTTTCCGGATGATAAATGTAGGGATTCTCCTTTGGAATCTTAGCCTTTTCACTATCTTCCAGATCGTCCAGATTATCCAGGCTCTGAGCTTCTCCTGTCTGCACCAGTTCCCGCCCGAAAATCACCTGGGTATCCTCATCTAAGCTCCCCACAAACTCTCCGTCCACTGTATCAAGATAAATGTCTCCTTCCTCCAGGGAAACAAGTATTTTCCCATCCTCCAGTTTCCATGAGACCTTCAGAATTTCTGCCGAGTCTGGCTCCTCACTATTGTAGGACATTTCCATGTAAGCACTTCCGTCTTCCATCAGCCTCATTTCCAAGTATTGGTTCAAATATTCCGCTACATTGTGACGTTCGCTGCTTTCGTCAGAATATATTACATAATTGGCATACCAGATGCCCATATAGTCCTCCGGATTTTCGATTTCTGCATGGGCAATAGCTGGAAACGATGCAGTGATCAGCATTCCGGTAAATATTGCAGCAATTATTCTTCTTTTCATAAACACCCTCCCTGGATCATATAATTTTTCTGAAAAATATAGTTTCAGCTTTGGTCACTGTTCACAGGGAATGTTTCGCGAGGTGTTTTTTGTGAGCAAAGCTCACAGAAAACCCGAGACTTGCGGCGCGAAATCATGCAAATGCATGATTTCTGTGCATCGCGGAGCGTGTTGCTGTAAACGGAGTGAACAGTAACCAGCTTTGCAGCCAGATACAAAACAGTAACCAGAAATTTTTTCTACAACTGTATCATTCTGCTGTAACTATATTATAAGAAATTCACCCAGGAAAAAGCACTATACTCTGGTTAGTATTTTTCTCATTTCCCATATAAAAAGAATCCTGCTTGCAGGATTCTCCGCCTGCGGCGGGGCCGCCTCGAGCGACAGCTATCCTTCCGCCGCAGTGCGCTCCTGCCCGGTAGGGCTTTTAATATAATAGGCAATTCCAATAGAATTTCCTATTACATTAAAAAGGCGTCCCCTGCAAGCTGAACCACTTACAAGAACGCCCTATACATCGGATATTAAGTAACTGCCATATTAACTTGTCAGATTTTTCAGACACGCTCTACTGCTCTATACCATATTCTATCTCTCTAAAAGCTTCCCAATCAGGCTTGTCACCAGAAACGCCGCAATATCCACAGCCACAATGGTAGACCCTACCGGCGTTCCGCCCAGAATGGAAACAATAATTCCAAAAAATGCACACAACACGGATAAAATCGCCGAACAGATAATTACTGCGCTGAATCGTTTATAGAGCCTCATTGCCGACAGTGCCGGGAAAATGATCAGAGCTGAGATCAACAGGGACCCCACCAGATTCATAGCCAGCACAATGATCACCGCTGTGATCACCGCAATCAGAAGATTGTACATATCCGTCCTGGTTCCAGTAGCTTTTGCAAAATTTTCATCAAAGGTAACCGCAAATATCTTATGATAAAATACTGTAAACAGTGCCACAACAATAACAGACACCACCACACACAGCCACACCTCAGCTGTGGTCAGAGTCAGGATTGACGTAGAACCAAACAGGCTGCTGCACACATCTCCGGAAATATTAGAGCCTGTGGAAAAAATATTCATCAGCAGATAGCCAACTGCCAGGGCTCCAACAGAAATCATAGCGATTGCCGCATCTCCTTTGATCTTCGTACTCTGTCCTGTACGAAGAAGCAGCACCGCACAGATCACAGTTACCGGCATGACAAACAGCATATTGTTGCTGAAATTCAGCACTGATGCAATGGCCATAGCTCCGAATGCCACATGGGACAGTCCGTCCCCAATAAAGGAAAATCGCTTCAGCACCAACGTTACCCCCAGAAGAGAGGAGCAAAGTGCAATAAGCACGCCTACGATCAAAGCATACCACACAAATGGATACTGGAAATAAAATGCCAGTTTTTCAAAAATTCCGCTCATGCTTTTCCCTCCTCTCCAGCATCCACAAGCCGCTTTCCAATCTTGCTTTCCAGATATTCCTCTTTTGTTCCGAAGAAAACCTTCTGTCCAATATGCAGCACATGACTTGCATAAGTTGCTACTTCACTGATATCGTGGGAAATCATGATGATGGTTACTCGGTCTTCTTTATTTAATTCGTTGATAATCTGATACATATCCGCAGTTGCAACCGGATCCAGACCAGAAACAGGCTCATCCAGAAGGAGGATTTTCCTTGTGGCGCAAAGGGCTCTGGTCAGAAGCACTCTCTGCTGCTGCCCGCCGGACAACTGGCGATAACAACGGTCAGCCAGATCCGTGATCCTGGTTTTCTCCATCAATTCGCGGGCTTCTTTTTTCTCTGCTTTATTGTAAAAAGGACGAAGCCCCATTCTCCCCAGGAAACCGGACATCACAATTTCATCTACCGAAGCAGGGAAGTCTCTCTGAAGCGCAGTCTGCTGTGGCAGATAGCCAATCTCGTTGATTTTTAAATCGTCTCCCAGAATGATGCTGCCACTCATAGGGCTCTGAAGATGAAGAAGGGTTTTCATCAGTGTGGATTTCCCAGAGCCGTTTTCTCCTACGATACAAAGGTAATCACCGGAATTTACGCTGAAATTCAGCCCGGACAAAATCGCTTTTCCTTCATATCCCAATGTAAGGTTCTCACAAGTAATCAGACTCATAATGCCTCCTTCAGAATCTGGAGATTATTTTCCATGATGGAAAGGTATGTGGTTCCCTCTTCCACATCCTTTGTAGTTACGGACTGCATGGAATTTAATGTCAAAATCTTCTGATCCTTAGTATTTGTATTTTCAATTACTGCTTTCGCCACTTTCTGATCGGAATTCTCGATAGTGAGAACAGCCGGAAGGTTCAGCTCATCCAGCTTACCAGCCAGAAATGTGATGGTCTCGAAGCTGGCATCTGTTTCTGCGGAACAGCCGGCAAATGCAGCGTAATAGGTAAGATTATAGTCGTCAATTAAATAGCGGAACGGGAAACGATCCGCAAAAAGCAGGGTTTTTGACCGGGATTTCTCCACTGAAGTCTGGTATTCCTGATCCAGAGCTGCCAGTTTTTCTTCATAAGCCTCGGCGTTCTGCTGATAAAGCTGGGAATGCTCCGGATCAGCATCAGCAAGACTACTGGCAATGGTGTCGCAAAACAGAGACGCATTTTTCAAGGACAGCCAGACATGCTCATCGTATTCCAGATCATCATCGTGGGTATGCTCTTCTTCGTGAGTGTGGCCGTCTTCTTCCTGCATTCCCTCTACAAGCTCTTCCTCCTTCACCTGATCTCCCAGCACATCCATCAGGTTGATTGCTTTTCGGTCTGGGTTTCCGGCGCCCTTCAATGCATCGGCTACCCAGGAATCAGACTCACCGCCTACATAAATAAACAGGTCACAGGTGGATACCTTCAAAATATCTTCCATGGTAGGCTGGAAACTATGCATGTCTGTTCCGTTACCCAAAAGCAAGGTAAGATCCACATTCTCAGCCTGGTCACCCAGGATTTCCTTTACCCAGTCGTATTCTGGAAAAATAGTGGCTACAATCTGAAGCTTCTGACTATCTGTGCTGGCATTCTCCTGTTCGCTGCCATTTCCCCCGCTCTGGCTTTCCGTCACACCGGAATTGTCAGTTCCTGCCGCCGCACCTGCACCGCAGCCTGCCAAAAGGCAGGCCGTACCTATTGTGGCAGCTGACATGAGTAGCCTTTTGAATTTATTTTTTAATTTGTGCATGTTCAACCTCATTATTTTCCTCTACACTCCTCACAGATTCCATAAAACACCGTCCTGGTAAAATCCCACTGAAATCCATGGTCTTCCAGCATATGCTCGCCCAGATGTGTCATTTCCCCGCATTCCAGATGAATCACCTTTCCACACTTCTCGCATTTGCAATGAAAGCATATATGCTTATGACAATGCTCATCATGTCCCAGATACTCGAAGCATGCACTGCTAGTGCCGTCTACCACATATTTAGCAACCAGTCCCTGCTCCACCATCCGGTCAAGCTGGCGGTACACCGTTGTGGTTCCGATAGAAATCCCCTGACTTTTAAAGTATTTGCATATATCGCTGACTGTAACATGTTTTCCTTCCATAGAGCACAGATAATTCTCCAGCTCTGTAATCTGTCTGGTACGATATTGTGCTTTTTCGCTCATTTCCCGCGCCTCCAATTTGAAAATCATTTTCATATTATAGCAGATTCTTTTTCAAAGTCAATATGAAAATCGTTTTCATTTTTATCATTCCGTATTTTTTACAGTGCAATCAAAAATTCTCTTGTTTCTGCAGCATACAAGTGCTATTCTTATTCACAAAACAGACATGTCGTCTATCGGTGACATCACTATATATGAAAGTTTACATTTCTAAAGGAGCCTGACATCATGGAAAATATAAGTTATGGAAAAATTGTTCTGATCGGCGCAGGTCATGTGGGATCTGCGATTCTGGACTCTCTTCTGCGAATGAATCTTGCAGATGAGATCGTTGTCATAAACAGAAATGAAAAAAAAGCATTGGGAGTCGTACTGGATGCCAGCCACACCACCGCCTTTGCATACAGTGCCAACGCAAACATCCGGGTGGGTACCTACGAGGACTGTAAAGACGCCCAAATTATCATCAACACCGCAGGTCCCAGCATTCAGCCAGGTAACTCCCGTGACCGCATGGTGTTGCTGCAGACCAATGTACAGGTGATGAAAGAGATCATGACACAGATCACCACTTACACCCGTTCTGCCATTATTATTAATGTTTCAAATCCAATGGACATTCTTACTTATATTGCACAGAAGGAATTCAACTACCCCCGAAATCTTCTGATCGGTACCGGTACTCTTCTGGACACCGCCCGCTTCAATAAAATGCTTGCCGACCTGTGCGGCGTAGATGCCAAAAATGTCACCGGATTCGTTCTGGGCGAACACGGCGGCACAAGCTTTATCCCATGGAATGCGGTTAATATTGTAGGAATTCCTTTCCATGATTTTCAGAAACAGTTTGGCCTGAAAGAGCCTGTTGACTGTGAGAAGCTACTTCACGAGGTGAAGGTCAGCGGTCTGGACATTGTAGAACTGAAGGGCTACACAAGCTCCGGCATCGCCCTTAGCGTCTGCCGTCTGGTAGGAGCCATTATGCGAAATGAACGTGCCGTCGTACCGGCTTCCGTTGTTCTGGAAGGGGAATACGGATTAGAAGGAATCGCAATGAGCCTTCCATGCGTTATTTCACGAAATGGAGTGGAACGCACACTGCAGATTCCGCTGGATAAAGAAGGGGAGAAAAATCTTAAGATCTGCTACGAGTATCTCCGTAATGTAATCAAGAGCATTTCCTGACACCATAAACAATAAAAGCTTACTACAACTTAGACATTTATTTTTTCAATGTCTAAATCGCAGTAAGCTTTTTTACTTATAAAACATACATAAAGTTAATTCCTATGATAATGGCAAAGCATTCCAGTTATCTCTTGCACCCACTCGCAATGGCGTGTACCGGACATGCCTGCTTACACCGTCCGCAACGGATACATTCCGGACTGTTGGGGTTTTCCACAGGGTTGACCACCATCTGGCAAGCCTTTGCACATTTTCCGCAGTGAACGCATTTTTCCATATCTACACGGTAGCGGTAAATGGAGACCTTATTGAATACGGAATAAAATGCGCCAAGCGGACAAATATAACGGCAAAATGGTCTGTAAATAATAATGGAAAGAACAATTGTCACGATCAGAATTGTATTTTTCCATATGTACAGCCAGCCAATGGCACCACGCATAGCCTTGTTCAAAAGTACCAGCGGCAGTCCGCCCTCCAAAGTTCCGGCCGGACAGATCAGCTTACAGAAATAGGGAGCTCCCTGCCCCATTATATCTGTGAGAAACAGGGGAAGCAGAATTACAAATACCAGAAAAATCACGTATTTCAGCTTTCGAAGAAGCTTGTCCCCTTTGAAGGTACGGATTTTCTTTGGAAAAGGAATCTTGTTCAGCAAATCCTGGATCAATCCAAACGGGCAGAGAAAACCACACACCAGCCTTCCCAGGATCGCACCTACGAAAATCAGAAATCCGATTACGTAGTAGGCAAATTTAAAGTTCCAGCTTCCAACCACAGCCTGTAAGGAACCAATTGGACAGGCTCCTGCTGCCCCGGGACAGGAATAGCAGTTCAGTCCCGGAACACAGGCATTTTTCAGCTTTCCTGTATATATTTTTCCAGTTACAAATCCGGATATATGGGAATTTGTAAGTGCCGCCCAGAGTGCCTGTATGGTATGCCTGGGCCAGTTTTTTATGTTCATTTTCTTATCATCCAATTCCAATACACTCCATACAGATATTTACAGCTTTTGTAAAAACAACTTCCATTTCACCACGATAAATACCAAAGGCCATCATCAGAATCCCCACCGCTGCAAGGGCGATTCCTGTCCATTTGGACTGGGTGATTTTATTTATATAATTTTTCATCCTACATTCCCTAACCACTTTTTATTTTCCGGAATTAATTTTTTCCAGTGCATCCTCTACAGCTGTTTTCCAGTCTTCCAGATTTCTGCTGCCCATGATCGGATCTCCTACAATGTTTCCATCTTTATCTACAAAGAAGGATTCCGGGAAGCTGCTGAGACCGCTGATGCGACCATTCATGTTTCCCGCATCCGGAATCAGAAGAGGATAGGTAACTCCTGTTTTTTCCTTGAGAATCTGCGCTTTTTTCACAGTATCTTCATCTGTAGTTCCGTCCTCGCCTACAGAATCGATTACCATTCCTACTACTCCCACACCCTTTTCCTTCATTTCCTGATAAAGCTTGTCAAGGTCTGGCATTTCATTTACACATGGAGAGCACCAGGTTGTAAAGCAGTTTACAAGTGTCAGGTCATAGTCACTGAATACTTTTTCTGTATAGGCATTTCCATCAATATCTGTTGTCTCAAATGCGCCTACATTTTCTGCATCTGGGTTGGCATTTTCTGCCGGCATATCAAATACGGATTTGCTTGGATCAAATGCTGTCATTTCTGTGATCGTAGTCTCAATTTTTTCGATCTCGTCTGTCAGGTCAGACTCTGCATCTTTATTAATGCTGAGATAGTATTTATAATTTCCATCCTCGCTGGTTCCCAGCTCTTTGTGCTCATTGCAGCCTGTGATGGAATCCAGATCATCGATCACGTCCTTGCTGTAAACGCCAAGTGTGCCAACTCTTTCGATGCTCTTAAGCCAATCCTCATAGCCGGTCCCAAGAAGGTTTACATCTTCGTTTTTCTGATCCTCGGTAAGCTTATTCCAGTGGAAAAAGGCATACTTGAAACCAGTCATGTCATCATTCCATTCTTCCTCTGTGATCATAAGCATATCGGAGTTTTCGATCTGTTTCTTCAGTTCTTCCGGAAGGACTGCCTTTAAGCCAAGGAATGGGAAATCGTAGGAATCCTGCACCTTCATATTAATATCTGCTGCTTTTACTGTTTTTTTCACAGGTGTGCCATCTTCAGAGAAAACAGCTGTCTCAGAACCGTCACCGGCTACCACTGCGCCAGCTTCGTCTGCAGATACTGCTGCGCCGGCCTCATCTGCTGAAACTGCTGCGCCAGCTGCATCCGCAGGTACGCTCATGCCTGCTGCATCTGCCGGAACTGCCATGCCAGCTTCTTCTGCTGATACGCTTTCAGCCTTAATCATAACCGGATTGAAAGATGTTGCTGTCAGAACTCCTGCTGCCAGAATTGCCATAAGTCTTTTTTTATTCATCATTTTTAATTTTCCTTTCAGCGTTTTTTATTTGTCTGAACGTATTTTAACATCTTTCCTATAAAATCTGTGTTAAGATTTTTATTTTTTTCAAAATATGATAATATTTAAATTATAAATACTCTCTTTTTTGCGAGTATCTGATCTGCGCAAAATCATATTACGAAAGGAGCAGTTATGCACATTTTAATTATAGAAGACGAAGAGCAGCTCTGCCGCTCTGTTGCGGAGGGACTTCGCATAGATGGTTATGAAACAGATATCTGTTTCGATGGAGACGAAGGGCTTTGCCTGTGTATGACAGAAAATTATGACCTGATCCTGCTGGATCTGAATCTTCCCGGCACGGACGGTCTGGAAATTCTCCGTCAGTTCCGGGAACACAATACCAATACCCCGGTTCTGATCCTGTCCGCCCGGGATCAGATTGAAGATAAAGTAAACGGTCTGGATCTGGGAGCCAATGATTATCTTACCAAACCCTTTCACTTTCAGGAGCTGGAAGCCAGAATTCGAAGCCTTACCCGGCGGAAATTTGTTCAGGAGGATGTATGCCTGAAATGGAATCAGCTTACCTTTGATACCAGAACAAGAGAAACCTCTGTAAATGGAGTGCCGATTTCCCTTACCAGAAAAGAAAGCAGCCTTCTGGAATATTTCCTGCTCCATCAGAACCGTGTCATTTCACCGGAAGAAATGATTGAACATATTTGGGACGGAAGCGTAAATACCTTCAGCAATTCCATCCGTGTGCACATTTCATCTCTTAGAAAAAAACTAAAGGCTGCAATTGGATTTGACCCTATTCAGAATAAAATAGGCCAGGGCTATATATTGGAGGAATACAGATGATAAAAAAACGTTTCCACACCTCACTTCAGCTGAAACTCACTTTATTGCTGTCCTTACTGATGATTGTCTCCTGTGTTCTTATGTACTTCTTCATCAGCCATTCTGCCGTATCGGGAATGGACGGATTGCAGAATTATATGATCAAGGTGGACCCACAGGATGGCGATTCACCAATTACCTTTAATGTAGATCCCAAAGCTCTTTTTCCTCAGTTCGAGCAGGAAATCCAGGAAACCAAAGAAGCTTTTCTTCTACGAAGTGTTATTGCAACCACGATCATTATTCTTCTTTCCAGTGTGTGTACTTATTTTCTTACGAAAAAGGCCCTTACGCCACTGCAGAAACTAACCAGTGAAGTCAGTCAGATCCAGGCGCAGAACCTTTCCACCCAGCTGGCAGTTCCCAATTCAAAGGATGAAATTGCACAGCTGACCAGATCTTTCAATGAAATGCTGACCAGGCTGGACAATGCCTTCAGTACACAGAAACAGTTTTCTGCAAATGCCGCTCATGAGCTGCGGACACCACTAGCAGTCTTGCAGACCAATCTGGAAGTTTTTGAGAAAAAGCAGGAACCGGAAATAGTTGAATACAGACAGCTTTTCGCCATGATTAAAGAACAGACAGCAAGGCTTTCCCAGCTGGTGGGAACTCTTCTTGACATGACAAATCTGAAATCTGTTCCACGTACAGATCAGGTTACACTGGAAGAGCTTGTAGATGAGGTTTTCTGCGACCTGGACCCAGTTGCAGAAAAAGCAGGAATTTCCATTCATTTTGATGACAGCTCCAGTCAGGATTGGCATACTGATGTCCACACGCCTGATACATCTGCACTTAATAACAATATTCGCAATATCACAGGCAGTTATGTGCTTCTTTATCGTGCAGTCTACAATCTTGTGGAAAATGCCATTAAATACAACCGTCCCAATGGCTCTGTCACAGTTTCGGTGAAGGAGAAAAACGGTCAGGCTATGATCCTGGTAAAAGACACCGGCATTGGCATTTCACCTGAAAATCAGAAAAAAATCTTTGATCCTTTTTTCCGTGTAGACAAGTCCCGCAGCCGGGCTATGGGCGGTGCCGGACTGGGGCTGGCGCTGGTTGACTCCATTGCCCGGGAACACGGTGGTTCAGTGAAAGTATTAGAAAGTAATGAAAAAGGCAGCATAATTGCACTTATGCTACCCATTAGTAGTTTAGAGCGTGTCTAAAAAATCATTTCCGCAATCTGCACGCCCCACTTTGCGGGAGATTTTGCAGAAAGCCTTTTTCAGACACGCTCTATAGTAATCAAGCGGATTTTCGCAACCGACCCGGGTGACTTTACTTGATTCGGTTAAATTTCATAATCCGAAAACGGTGCCGGGTCTGTAGATACATCATAAAAATGCCACCATTCACATTCATATGCCTGGAAGCCTACGGATTCCATCACTTGTTTCAAATACTCGCCGTTTCTTCTTCCGTTTTCGGAATGACCGGAATAATTCAAAGCAGCGCGTTCGTCCATAATGTCAAATGGAGATGGCATTTCGATTTCGTTGCCTTCTTTATCAGTTAGAGTGACGTCAACACACATTCCGTTCATATGAGTAGGACGGAATTTCTTAATTTTCGTCATATCCGGCGGACGGGCAATGAAATCATCATTTGGCATGATCTCCCAGAACCGCTTCTGCGCACGAATTGGACGATAAGCGTCCCAGATTTTCACCCGATAGCCATCTTTTTCGAAAATTTCCTGCGCTTTTATCAGAATCTGCGCGGTGTGCTCATCCAGCCAGCAATCCGCTGACTGGTACACCTGCACGCCAGTGAAATTATCCGGCGTGGCATATTTCAGATCGATGATAAAATCGGAAGACAGGTCCGTAAGTTTAATTAAGTTTCCTTTTCTTTCCATTAGACTTACCTTTTCACAACAGTTACCTTTATGTTTTTAAAGTTCACTGGTTATCAAACAATTAATGTTCCTAAAGCTTTTCCTTGAAGTTCCAGAGCGTGTTTGAAAAAGGCTCTAGAACCCAATTCCAGTTGCAATTCCCAGCAAAATCGCCTGTGTCACAAACAAGATCAGAAACAGCGGTGTAAACCACTTATACCATTTCTGCAGGGAAATTCCACCAAGGCCACAGATGATAACGATATCTGCCGTCGGCCAGAAAATATTGGAAAGTCCATCGCCAAACTGGAATGCAAGAACTGCTGTCTGTCTGCTCACACCAATAATATCTGCCAGCTGTGCCATGATCGGCATGGTTGCAGAAGCCTGGCCTGTTGCAGATGGTATGAAGAAGTTGATCAGAGTCTGTACTACAAGCATTACCTGTGCAGAAACTGCATGAGGCGCATTTTTCAGCACATTTGACAAGCCGTAGATAACAGTATCCATAATTTGCGCATCTTGCATAACAACTGTGATAGCCTTCGCAATACCAGTAAGGATACATCCCCACATTGCAGTCTTTGCGCTGTCAATAAACTCACTGCACCATTTATTCGGAGACCACTTACAGATTGCTGCAGCAATCATAGACATAAGAAGGAACAAGCCACAAAGCTGCGGGAAATCCCATCCCCATTTGATCAGACCCAGCATAAGAACAACCAGCACTACAAGAACATCCAGAAGAACCAGACCATCTTTTAAGGTAAAGCTGTATTCATTTAACTCATCTCTGTCAAAGGCATGAATGTTTTTTTCACCAAATACAACGGATGCACCTGGATTTTTCTTAATTTTCCGCCCGTAAACCATTACATAGATAATGGAAATTGCCATGAAGATCACGAAGCAGATCGCACGGTATCCGGTTCCGGAATAAAGCTCTACACCTGAAATTGTCTGGGCAATTCCTACAGAATATGGATTCAGTGTCGCTCCCATAAATCCAACAAACTCTCCAACTGCAATAATGGCAAATCCGAACATTGCATCATATCCAAGAGCAACTCCCAGACCTACGATCAATGGATAAAATCCGTAGAATTCACTTGCCATACCAAACACGGAACCGCCCAGTCCGAAGATCATCATGATGATTGGAACAAGCAGAATTTCTTTTCCCTTCAGTTTCTTTAAAATGGTTCCGATTCCTGCATGGAAAGCACCTGTTTTCACCACAACACCGAAAGTTCCGCAGCAGCAGAGGATCATGAAGATTACATCAGCAGCCTCCACGCAGCCTCGATACAGTACACTGAAAAATCCAAGGAATCCGGTTGTGGTAACTTCGGATTTATCAATTGTGTGATAAGTTCCATCAATAGCTACGTTTCGAATTCTTCCATTGATGTTCATTTCCTGATAATCGTAGGTTCCGGATGGAATGATCCATGAAAGAATCGCCACCAGAAGTACAACGGATGCTACGATGATCAGGGTGTCTGGCATTGCCAGTTTTCTTTTTCTCTTTCCCGTCATAAATGACTCCCCCTTTAGATAGATGGATTATAAAAACTATTCGCTTTGCCTGAAGAGTTTTACACTTTTTTCTTATGTATACCCCATACATGTATCCACTCCGCAAACAGCAATTATAAATTCATAATACACTGCATATACTATGGAGTCAATCAAAATTAACGTGTTAAAGCGTTATTTTTCAGACTAAGTTGACATATTGTTTCAAATTTATAGACAAATTTAACTAACATTCCAGTCAACACTGTAACGAGATTCGTATTTCAAATAATCAAAATGCCCCGCCGGGGAAATGATGAAGCTTCCCTTTGACGAGGCATTTAAAACCTTATATTGAACTTCTGGTTCACGTGTCTTTCTCTTCCTTTAAGACTACCGGATTATGTTTGAAACAGGCTCTATGTTATTATTTTAATGTAATCGTGTTATCCTTCAGATTATACCCGATCACATCATCCCAGTTTCTCCGAAGGGCAATTTCTGCGGTGAGATTGGTATCATCATAAACAATAGACCACTGGGTATTACTGGTAACTTCCTCCTCTGACGGCTCCTGTGATGCGGCCTTCAAAGCCTCCCATGCAACATCACTGGTGTAAACTTCCTCATAGTCAAAAATAGCTTCCATTTTGTCATACCGCTCTTTTCCGTGACCGTAAATGCCATTCTTCTGATTCGGAAGGACTTTATCCTTATAGAGTCCAAAGAAATTCGTGATGGAACGAATTGGTGTGGCAACCATTTCTCTGGTTTCGCTTTCACAGTCATACTCCACTACTCTGCCATCACCGGAAGCATCTGTGATATAAAAGTGATAATCTCTGCCGCTTGTAGCAAACATGTCATACTGGTTCAGAAGCTCTACGGCTTCTTCTGTAGTTGCCGCGCGGTCCAGAATCAAACGGATCACAAGCGTGGTTCCGATCACCGGCCTGCCTGTATTCTGGTGAACCGGTTCGCTGTCCAAAGTAAGGACTGCAATAGATACCCCTTTTTCATTCATGCCGTCCAGGCAGATAAATGGTGCTGTTAATGTGGCAAGCTTTTTCTTCATACTCGCATCCGGAATATTTGCAGAGATATTATCCAATGCTGCGAAAGCCACGGATTTGTAACCACCCTTCGGTTCACAGTAAACCAGCATTGCGGAAGTATCCCGTTTGAAATCATAGTTTCTGCCCATCAGCACATTTCCGTCTGCTTCCTGCAGGGTAAAAGCACTGCAACCAAAATCCGGTGCTTTAATATGTACTGGCAAGATAGGAAGTGCCTCTTTCACAATGGCATCAACAAAGCTCTGGTTATCTGTTATGCCGTATTCGATCAGTCGATCCAGATCATAATCATATTTCACATCCATGCGATACAGATTATACTCGTCGTAATCTGTCACTTTCTGAATACTGCTTATGGTTTGAAAGCGACCCTCATACACTGAAATAAAACCACCCGCAGCCACTATCAGAAGCAAAAGAATCACCAGTAAAACCGTACGGATTATCTTACGTTTCTTCGATTGTGTCTTCATCTGCATCCCCCCTCCGGTAATATTTTTGATATAATCATTATACTGGATTAAATAATAGGTATGCAAGACAATTGTTGGATATGACTTGTTTTTCTGTTGAATTAACCTATTTTATCCATAACCTAACCAATACGTGTTTAAAAAACTAAAATCAAACGCGTTCTATGAATTTGGCTCACTACCTTATAAACAACAAAGAGCCGGATTTCTCCGACTCTTCGTTTAACTATTTCTGATTTATTTAATTTCATATTTTCAAAAACATTTTCCTGTTTCATTCCAAAACTTCATAAACTATTGTCTCATACGGTTTCATGCAGATTTCACCATTTGCAATTACATTATCATATAAGGACCGCATCTGCTTTTTCAGCACAATTTTTTGTTCTGAACCCATATAGTTCAGGACAAAGAAGTATTTCTTATTTCCTTTCACACGCTGAATGACTTCCACCTCCTGTGGAGCTTCAAGCATAGCCTGGAATGGTTCCAGAATTCCTGTGTATTCTAACAGCACCTTCATGCTTTCTCTGGAAAAAGTACTGCCAAAATGAATTGCATATCCCTTTCCTGTATTCTTTCTGATTACGGCTGGTTTTCCTGCGTAATAGCTATTGTCGTAGAAAGCCAGAGTTTCTCCCTCCTCTACAGGCTCCATAATGTCGTTAAATATTGGCATGTCAATCGTCTGACCGTCCCAGTTGGCGGTGACAGACGGCTCTGCTGGACTTGTGAATGTAAAATCTCTCACATCTGAACCAGTAATTTTCTGCAAAAGTCCGGGCTGCGGAAGCATAACACATTTGCCATTTTCCTGCTTATATCCGGAACGGCAGCCTATGATCAGGATTCCGCCATTTGCTACATATTCTTTAAGTAAAGCAGCTCTTTTTCCCGTCATAATAACAGGATGTGCATAGATGAGCACTGGATATTTCTGCAATTCCTTTATATCTGTATCCTCGCTCAGATATAACGTATTATATGGGGTGTGATAAATTTCAGAAGCAATGAAGATTTCTTCTGAGCTCTGCGCTTCCACCCTTCTATGCCATACATCCACATTCGTATCCCACATATTGTCGTAGTCTTTTAATACTCCAAATGCAGCTGTATAATCCGCTCCGCAAACTTCATCCAGACACTTTAATTTATTATAAAAGTCTTTTACCTCTGCCAGCTTACGGTTATCGCGATTGTCATAATCCAAAATTCCATGCCAGTACATTTCTGTACTAAAAGTACAGGTTCTCCACCTGAAAAAAGAAATATAATCTGCGCCATGGGCTACACTCTGCATTGCCCAAAGTGTAAGCTGACCAGGTCTTGGTGCCGGACCTTCCATTCTTGTAGTCCATCCACCTGCCCCAGACTGCTGTTCCATAATACCAAAATGAGGACATATGGAACGTACTTCCGTTAGATTTTTACTCCAATGACGGTCATTCAGGTCTTTCGCGGTCTTCGGATCTCTGTTCAACCCAAATGCAAAACTTGGATAGGAATCATATGTATAAACATCCAGGCATTCCTCTGCCATCTTGTGATTATCCAGATTCCAGAACATACCATTTGTGGTGATATAGTCTCCGTCTTTCTTATATTTCGAGATTATTTCTGCCTGCATTTTACAGAAAGAAATTGTACTTTCTGAAATAAAGCGGTAATAATCCAGCCTGAGATGTGGATTGCAACCATTATTTAACACCGGTCGCGGAACATAAATCTGCTCCCAGTCTGTATAGGTCTGATTCCAGAAAACAGTTCCCCATGCTTCGTTGAGGTTATCCAGAGTTTTATACTTTTCTTTCACAAAATTACGAAAGGCAACAGAATCTGCCTCTGAATAAAATTCATCCACCTCACAATTCAGTTCATTGTCAATCTGCCATCCCACAATTGCCGGATGTTTGCCGTAATGCTGCGCCAGCTTTTCTACGATCCTTGCAGATAATTCTCTATATTTTGGTGAATTGTAATTGTAATGTCTTCTGGCTCCATGACGATATGGAACTCCATCTTGACGGCAATTTAAAACTTCCGGGTATTTTTCCGTAAGCCATGCCGGCGGTGTAGCTGTAGGTGTTCCAAAAATCACCTGCATTTCTTCCTGTTTACATAACTCCATAAATTCATCCCAGAAATCAAAGGTAAAAACGCCCTCTTCCGGCTCCACTTTGTTCCAGGCAAACTCTGCTACACGGATCACGGTAATCCCTGCCGCCTTCATTCTCTGTAAATCATCCTGCCACAGTTCTCTACTCCAATGCTCCGGATAATAACAGGTTCCCATGGTCATTTCTTTCCATTGAAAATTTTGTGGTTTTCTCATATTCTGCTCCTTTTTAATTCAATTCTTTTGAAACAAAGAGTCGGAATTCTCCGACTCTTCGCTTCGCTTAATTCACTTTATTTTATTCCATATTCATCCATCAGTTTTTCACGATATCCAGGATCGTCCAACGCCAGTTGCAAGTCAGCCATTCTAGCAGCTTCCAAAAGCTTCTTGGTTAATGATGCCATTCTATCACTTCCTTCTATTCTTCCTTCACTTTTTCCAGCTTTTAATCCATCATCGTACAACATCTGACCTAATCTTGTCATCGCTACAACCTCCTTTAGCTCTTCCAAATCACTTCCCCGCAAAAACTTATCCGCCATTGTATATAATATTGCTACGGTCTTTTCTGCGGTTACTCTGGTATCCTGTTTTGCAAGTAATATAGCTATTTTTATAGTATCTTTCCGATCTTGTTCGCTACTTATCAACGGTGTTAATGAGTTCAATATAATACGGACAGATATCCTCATACTCCCCATTTTTCAATCTGAATCCTCCCGGAATCACACCCAGCTGGCGAAATCCAACTCTCTCATAAAGATGTCTTGCATGAACATTGCCCGCCACAACTGCGTTAAACTGCAGTACACGGAAACCATGCACTTTTCCCTGGGCTACGCAATCTTTTACCAGCTTTTCTCCAATATGAAGTCCGCGGTTACCGTGGGATACGGCGTAGCTGGCGTTGCAGATGTGTCCGCAGCGGCCTACATTGTTCGGATGAAGAATATATAATCCCAAGACCTGTCCGTTCTCCCTGTTCTCGGCTACCGCCGTATAAGTCTGCGCTGCGAAAAACTCCGCGCCGGTTTTCTCATCCAAACATTCTTCCTGTGGAAATGCCACGCCATCTTCCACAACCTCATTCCAGATGCGGATCATAGCTGGAAGATCTTTTTCCTCGTATTTTCTTACGATAATTTTGTTTTCCATAATGGTTCTCCTCAATTTCAGCTTATCTATCAGTGTACTCTTCTCTTTTTGTTGAAAAATCTGGCGAAGTTTTATTTCCATACATTGCAAATTACTTACCGTGAATGGAGTAACCGACAGCGACTCCTTATAGCAACATAAAAGACCACCACTTTATCTTATGATATATTTTGTACCTCTTCCTCTGCCCTCAACTGTTATAATGCCTTTTTGTCCCATACTCTTCAGCAACTGCGTTGTCTTGGATTTTCCAAAAGGAACATATGGTGCAATTTCACTAATTGATTTCATCAAATTCTTGCTCAAAATTTTATATACAATTCTTTCATCTTCCGTTAAGTCCACATCTTTTTCAAAATTCGGGAGTACAATCTTAATAGAATTTTCTGATACTTCAAAATCTGGTTTACTGAATCCATCTTCATATAGTTGTTTGATTCTCATAACTCCAGTTCCAAATATCTCAACAAACCCCAGCCGATAAAATACATTTGCAAGATTTCTATTTCTTAAAACAGATAATTTCCCAGCTAAATATTCCTCTTCTGTTATTCCAGATGGCAACCCGCCTGGAGAAACAATTTCTATCCTGTCATCAAACATTAAAATTCTGATTCTGGCCTCTATGTCCCAGGCTCTGTGGATCAACGCATTTGCAACCGCCTCTCTGAACGCAGCCTCTGGTATTTTTTCTACCTTTTTCCTGTCAGCCCCCTCAATTACTTCATATTGATAGTAATCTCTGAATATATCAATTGTCTTATCGTATACTTCAAGAATTGATATATTTTCAAAGGTTGCTCTCCTCTGAATAATGCTGATATTTTCGCCAAACTTCATAATGTCAATCCCTGGAAAATGGTTTTCGTCAGCCAGAAGACCTGCTGCATTATTATATCCATTCGTATTATTATATAAATTCAATGTTTTTAAAGTATCCTGATCAAAAGTCTCAAGCTGAATGCATTCTTTTAATTTATGATATAAGATTTCAAACGATAATTCCTGATCTTTGCACGGAAGCTCTTCAAATCTTATATTTTTCCCCTCCAGGATCAGTCTTGACAGTTCCAGCGTGTCTACTTCTATCGTAGCAGTATCGTTTCTTTTATACGCCTTGGATTTATACAAATAAGGCTTATGAACGCCACTTTTGACAACCAGTTTAATTATATGATCCTGCTGCACCTCAAGTGTATAGTCTGGTTGAGGGTAAATACTATCGTTAATTTTATTTTCAATATCCAGACATGATTGCTTTTCATCTGGTAACCCTTTGGCAACACCATTATCATCAACGCCAAAAAGAATCATGCCGCCATTGTAATTTGAAAAGGCACTAACAGTTTTCAAAAAAGTATTTGTGACAGTTTCTTTAAACTCCATTGTTCGTGTTTCCTTCATACGATTCAGCTCCTTTTCAATTATATTTCTATTATTATATGCAAAAACGCGCAAAAAAACAATCGTATTTTTTTACGATTGTTTTTTTGATTGATTTCAATTATTTCTATCATTATATCGAAGTAGCTTTATTGAGCCTCATCCCAGTAATCCTCCGCATCTCCATATTCGTCAAAATCATCTTCATGATCATAATAGAAATCCTCTGGATCATCATAATCATATACATCATATTCATCTTTTTTCTGTGACAATTTATTGTTGGAAGAGGATTTACTGCGTGACGAATATTTATTGGAAGAACTACTATAACTAGAAGAAGATTTCTGTACATATCGTATAAGGTCCGTAACTTTTCCATCCCGGCAGACTGCTCCATTTCTGTACGCGCCATCGCTTCCCTTCCACTTATACGTATTCTGCACTTTCACCTGTCCATTACTATCTCTGTAATTTTCTGACTCTTTTTTATCATAAAAACCCCAGATAGTACTTGTAATGTATTTCTCATCCATTCCTCTATACGGCTGATCTTGCTTGATTTTTTCTCGCTCTTTCTTTTCTTTCTCCTTCTTTAACCGCCGTTCTTCTGCTTCATTCTCCTTAGCTGCTGTTTCCCTGGCAATTTTCATTTCTTCTGCAAAATCTCCCGTATACATATCACCTTCATGAGGCAACTCCCACGTTATCCGATACTGCGTATGTATTGTTTCTCCATCGGCTACACTTTTACAATACTTTGCATAAACCAAAACATATTCCTTGTCCTTAAAGTTCTCTGGCAAATTCTCCAATAGCTCTACTGCGGTATTATAATCCTGCATCAGAATAGCATTCTCCGCCTTTTCATACTTCTCCAAATACTCCTCCTGCTGTCGTTGCAGTTCTTCCTGCTTACGTTTCTCTGCCTCAGCTTCCATATAAACTGAGGCACCTATAACTGTAAATAGCGCAGCGAGAATAAGAAATGGGGTAATAGGTATTCTCTTCATTTTGAAGTCTCCCTCAGTTTTAATAGAATTATTACACCGTAAATGGATATTACAATTACAGCCTCATATTGCTTTAAACGTTATCATAATTCATCTAGCAGCTTTATAATATGAGTATTCATTTTATCATATGAATTCCAATTTTCCTCTCTGATATTAATCTTCACTCGCGAACAAATGTATTTTATAAGCCACATAATTTCTGATACACTTTTTCCGGTCTGTTCTTTGACCCATTTCTCTGTCACAGATACAATATTATGAGCGGCAATATTTCGTGTGTTTTGTTCCACTGTAACCAACTCTCTTGCTCGTTGTTTCAATAAGTCATCAGAACACTTCGCTTCTATTAAATTAACTAATTGAATAGAATATACTGGTCCAAAATTAAACCGAGAAAAATCACCTTGCAAAAGCGGCAATATTTCACTACTTTCCAGTTTTCTCTGATTCCACTGCTTAGCAGAATTCTTTCCCTTATAATAATCCGAAATGTTCACTTCACAATATTGCTCAATTACAGATTCCATTAGATCAACACCCAAAGGCGTAAACGCTCGAATAAAATCCGCATATTCTCCTCTTTTTAGCTTCAAATCCAAAATTAAAGTATATTCAAAGAGGGAGCGTTTAACATCATCTGTTTTCACTGGCGTAACAATACCATTTCCCTTTGGAAGCGCTTTGTTCATTTTATTCCAATCTAATACCGATCTTGCCGCCGCTGCTTCTAGCCAGTTATAAATTTCTGGACTAATATCATCCTTTATATCTTTTCCCACTTCTAAAGCAGCACGATAATCATAAGAAAGCAAATGCTTTTTTATAATATCAATCTTTAACAAGCGCATTAAGTTCATACACTTTATTTCATGGCATCGATTTTCCGCCTCGCTTCTATTATCTTCGTTCAGTTCCCAGTTTGTTTCAACATCATAATCGTCTCTGTCTTCGTATTCCAGATTTCCTTTTTTCTTTGGTGTGGAAACCTGTATTGGAATAAATCTATATTCAGCTAATGTTGCCATAACCAGGAGAGCACTTTTCATTGCCGGTGTTCCCGATGCCATATTTACCAACAATATATCTTCGTTGTTCTTCTGTTTTTCAATTTCTCCTATAATTTTTCGAAATTCAGTAAAGAATACATCATATTGCTGAACGTCAATCATATCACTGTTTTCAATCACATGGACTTCAATGTTATGGTTGATTTTTTCACTCAATAACTCCACTGATCTTACATATCGATTATCTTTTTTATGATTCTCAATCATTTCTTTAGACAAATACAAATAAACAACATCTGGCTGGTAATGTCTACATATGTGCAGTAATGAACCATCATGAAAATACTTAATTGGATCCGTATTTCCTACTGGTGAAAATAAATACTTCTTTCCCATTTTCATTTTCCTCTATACTAAAATTATCTCTTCCTCAGAAACAGGCTCTATTCCCCAGGACTTGACTTTTCCCTTTCCTGTAATTTTGTAAACCCGCACACTATCCTCTCCATTTCGGTCAATGTATGCTGGAATCTGATCAATCAGCTTGTAATAATTTTTTTCTGAAAGCATTGCCTCAAATGCTGATTTTTGAACCCGTTTTCCATATCCTTCTAATAATTTGGCAAACTTGGTTCGACGCTTATTGTCAACAATATCATAAATTATCAAGATAAATTGACGGTCACTTTCCAGTTCATCTGTTATCTGAAAATAATATTCCTCATCATCGAATAACAATTGGTTCATACAAAGAAGCATCTCCCTTCTCAATTGCTTTGGTTAACTGCTCCATTTGCAATAAAATTCCACGACGAAAGCTTACAGGATAATCTACATATTTTAAATATCGAATTTCTGTCTGAAATTTACGTTCCAGTTTATTCAAATATAATTTTAATCCAGTCTTTGTTAAATAGCAACCTGGTTGCTCCAAGTTGAAAACAAAATCTTCTTTTGAAATTTCATGCCCATTTATCATGCTCATAACCGTTGCGTCCACAATAACAGCGCGCCACTCTTCCATCATATCACTTGCCAATGTGGGATGCTTTTCAGCATCTCTATGTATAAATCCGAAGTATGGATTTAACCCCTTCATTTCTATTTTACAGTATAATTCATTCATCAAAATAGAGTACCCTAAACTGATCATTGAATTAAATTCATCTTTTGGTGGGCGTCTACTTCTTCCGTTAAACTGAAATTCTCTCTCAATGCACTTTGAAAGACCTCTAAAATAGAACTTCGCAGCTTGCCCTTCATAGCCGATAATTTCTTCAATACGTCTGGAATTTTCTATTTTTCCTCTGCATATACTTAACATTTTTTGTTCTTCCTCAAGACGTATATTTCGACTTTTTTCATATCTTCTCAATACAACACTCTGATTTTTAATCTTTGCGCTTAAAATTCTTTTTCCAAGTTCTACCGCGAATTCTGTGTCATATAGTGCACTTTGCATTCTTTGTCTTCCAGCGTTTATATGGCTTGTAGACATTACACGACCAAAGTATACCCCACCTTTTGAAAAATAGACGACCGGAATTCCTCTTTTCAGACATTCTTCGGTACATTTTGCCGTCATCTGTGATTGCCCCATAATAGTGATACCCTCTAGAGATTCAATAGGAATCAATTTTTTCAAACCATCTTTATAATTTACTACACATTTATTTGCTTCATAACCAATCTGAGCTCCATTTTCATTAACATAAAGTAATCCCATTGTGTTCCCCCTTTGTTTTTCTCGTCCCCTATTGGGGGCTTATATTTCTCAATAACACGCCAAAAGACAATCAGAGAATTGTAGACGAATGGTTTTCGTCCCCTACCGGGGACTTATATTTCTCAATAGTAAAAAAGATTTCGTTGGAGAATTACAAGAAGTGTTTCCGTCCCCTACCGGGGACTTATATTTCTCAATTCCTTTTGAAACTCCGTACACAGCAAAGACTAGATTTCCGTCCCCTACCGGGGACTTATATTTCTCAATGGCATTCGGCATTCTGTACTTTGAAAATGGCATACGGGTTTCCGTCCCCTACCGGGGACTTATATTTCTCAATTGTTCCGGTTTTAACTTCGCACGCGGGTTTGAATCCGTTTCCGTCCCCTACCGGGGACTTATATTTCTCAATTGTTCATGTAAAATCCGAAATCACTGATTTTCCATCATTTCCGTCCCCTACCGGGGACTTATATTTCTCAATGGGCATCCCACCAAAAGCCACATATTCAATTCGTGCGTTTCCGTCCCCTACCGGGGACTTATATTTCTCAATTGCCTCTCCCTTAGTGTGTGGATAGATAACGGTTCGAGTTTCCGTCCCCTACCGGGGACTTATATTTCTCAATATAAAAATACAGGTGATGTGTTTGCCAGTCAGTCGTTTCCGTCCCCTACCGGGGACTTATATTTCTCAATCTGAAGGGCAAAGTGATACCCAAAACAGAGATTGTTTCCGTCCCCTACCGGGGACTTATATTTCTCAATTGTTACACGGAACTAGCAAAAGTGGACGTAAATTTGTTTCCGTCCCCTACCGGGGACTTATATTTCTCAATAAAAGAAAGTGGCGTGGTTTATAAAAGTAACAAATCAGAGTTTCCGTCCCCTACCGGGGACTTATATTTCTCAATCATACCTCCTTTCTGAACACATTATACCATTCAGGTTTCCGTCCCCTACCGGGGACTTATATTTCTCAATTCTTATGAGGAAATCAGCAAAGAAGAGCTTGCAAAGTTTCCGTCCCCTACCGGGGACTTATATTTCTCAATGAGAGTGTTTCTTGTCTGGTGATTGTAGGCAGCATTGTTTCCGTCCCCTACCGGGGACTTATATTTCTCAATGATAAAATGCCGTCCTGGAAAACCATTTATTGTTGAATAGTTTCCGTCCCCTACCGGGGACTTATATTTCTCAATTGTTGCTGTACTCTTTTTAACGTCCTGGAAACTGACGTTTCCGTCCCCTACCGGGGACTTATATTTCTCAATACTTCTGGCATATGTTCTCGTGGCAATAGTCAGACAGTTTCCGTCCCCTACCGGGGACTTATATTTCTCAATCATGAAAACCGCACTTGAAAGTATCACGACAGGTTTCCGTCCCCTACCGGGGACTTATATTTCTCAATACCATCTCCGCAATTCCTTGTAAACACTGACTGTATTACGCAATTTGCGTGGGAAATGATTTTTCAGAAATATAAGTTTATTTTTCATTATAAGAAACTCTCCAAATGCCTATTTTATGCGGTGCGCGGGAAAACTAATATATTTTGAATTTACATTGCCCCATCATATAAGTTTTCCCACAATATTTCGTACATTTTAGGACATGAGGAGAAACTCCCAGTCTGCAATCTTTGTAATGCTTATGTTCCTTTGGCACGTAAGTTTTATCAAAAATATCCTGCACAGCTTGAACTCCTTCTCTTTCTCCTAACAGAGAATATATCACAGTTTTTGAGACAAATCCACTTCCGCCACCAAGAAATACCGTTTCATCAAACATCTGATCTGCAATAGGATATTTGCTCTGAAATACACTATAGTAAAATTGATAAAATTTTTTTACTGCTTCCATAATTTTCTCACTTGTAATCTGATTGATTGATTCGTCAACTTTCATACTCGTCTTTATCACAGTTCCTGGCTTGACACATTCACGAAGCAGATTTAGTGTTTTGCTGCTACCATCGATATGATATTCCCATTTCTGACAAAGTATCATATCTTCATTGCTCAGTGGTTTACTGTCACTGATTATAATTCCTGACATAATATCATTCACTGCATCTTTGCTTTTTTCTGTTCTATTTAATTTATGAAATGCTTTTTCTTCAATTCCCCCTATATTTTTTTGTAAAATATTTCTATTTCTAATCGGTCCATCCAATTCCATTTTTATCTTCTGGACATCTTGTTTATAGTACAGTGGATTTTTCATAATATCTGCTGCAAGTAAAATTGTACGAAGCATTCCCTTTATTGAACTGCCAGGAATATATGGATTTCCATAAGGATCTCGCATGAAATTCATAATTTGCATGCGCCCTTTTTCCATCTGAATATCTCCTACATTTATTTTATACTTCATACAGCACTTGATTTCATCCAGAGAAATTCGATTTCTTTCAACCCAATGCTTCAAATCTTCTCTTCCATCTACAACCATAAATTTTTCAAACTCAATTTCCAAGTGCTTTTTCTTGGCTAACATATACAACTTATCAATATCTATAATACCAACTGTATTTCTATTCAAAAAAAGATATTCCTTTTTCTGAATTTCCATGCCACTTCCGACATAAACAGGTCCGCATACCTCTAATTCTAACTGATATGTTTTTAATACTCTTTTCATATGTCTACCCCCAGAAAAAGTGCTTTCTCATATCTGAATATAGGGTGTGTTCCACGATTCTTTTCTGTTATCACAGTTCCTTTAAATACTTGCTGAAAACAAGATCCCGGTATAAAAACATATCTTTCCTGTTTTCTCATCTGTTGTTCTGCATATTTTTCCGAATCTATAAAGCCCCCTCGCTTTAACAGACTATAATAGGCACAATCAAGAATCTTCTCCAGCTCCATATCTGCTGCCATCGCAGTAGAAAGCAATATATTTATTTTTCCAGCTTTTTGTAATTTTTTTTCTAAATTTGTAGAAATTTCACTTTCCTGATATTCAAAGCGCCCTAATCCTGTGCTCTTCTTTCCTCCAACTCCAGTATACGATAAACTTTCTAATAATTCTTCAAACAAATTTTTCACTTTTTCATCCTGAAAACCAACTATAATATATAGCCCGTTTCCATCATTGAAATAAAAAGCATTTACTCTATATGGCTCTGGATCCTCATTGCCGCTGATTCCAACAGATACTCTCATTCCTGATTTTCCTAGATTATGGAGTAAATCCATTTGATCTAACGGAAAATCTCCATTTATGTATTCTTCCAAAAGCTCTACTGGAATATATTTCATATTTTTAATCAACTTTTTTTCTCTCGAATCTCCACGCGAAGCTGAACTTTTTCGTTCAATTTTTAACATTGGTTTTGGAATAAAATATTCCTTTCCAATATAGGGAAATCCATCTGAAAATAATAACCTATCATTTTCTACAAATTCCAAAAATAAATTTTCCTTATTTAATTTTAATGCTTCCTGATAAAGAGCCGAAAAAAGAGTATCTGCATGAAATGATATATCTGTACTGTCGAGATTCCCATGTCCAAATCGTACTCCATTAAAGAATTCCAAACGATAACTTGTGTAATTCAATGTTTTCTCCTTTCAGAATTCACTCCTGAATTGCTTGTGATAATATCTTATTACACTGCGCCAATAATTCTTCACTTACCTCACCTACAACAGTTTCCGCAATTATATTCTCAAATGCAATTTTCCCATATCCCCGTGAACCACTTCCTCCAATATAATCGTATTGAAGCAAGCGCATACCCTCTGCCAGCGTTTCCACATCTTCTATCATTTCTTTTTCATCTTCCACTTCGTATATTAAATCTAACTCAAAAATAGAACCTCGAACAGCTCTCTCTATTTGTCTTGGGTTTGCTACTGCAGTAAGTCTGGAAATCGAATTCTCAAATTTCACCTCGGTCATACTCTGCAGACCTGCTCGTCTTAATTCTCCTTCATTCGCCAATACCATATCTGAAAATAACAGCCTGCTTCGCTTTACGTTTCCCTTCTTAGCTGAACCAAATAAACGTACAATTCTTTCATGATCATTATCTGGATCCTGAAGACTTTCATTAAATTCCTTAGCAAGTAAACTCCTCATTTTGCCTTTTAAAGAACTTCCAGGAAGCAATGGAAGATTTGATCTTACATCCCTTACTATTGGAGAATCAACTGCTCCAATTGCCGCAAAAGCACTGCTTCCTCCAATATGCATACCGGTTTTCACTAAAATATCCCCATTAATTCTAATTTTTGCGTACATAATGCTCCCCCTTTACTGTTCTTTTCCACCATAGTACTTATGAAATGCAATAAGAGCTTCCATATATCGACTAAAAAGCAAATAGTTCTTTTTACTTGCACCAATTTCTTTCAAACATTCAATTATTTCAGCCTTTTTTATAAACTTTTCTACCTTGTGCTCATTATCACGCCCACATTCATACATAACCCGAACTCTTAAATATTCTATTCTTCCTAGCAGTTCATCATCAAGCCTCTCCGACGGATAAAGTAATACCTGATTATATATATCAGCTGTCATTGCCAGAAGATTTCGAAGTTTAGAGGTCGTTACAATATTTACACGCCCTCTGTTCTTCACCTTTGATTCTTCTGCCAGATCCGAAATTACTTTTTCAGCCTTATCGACATAATTTTTCTCATTTATTCGCATATTAATGAGCCCCCTTCTCTCTGTGCATATAAGCATATAGATTTATTGCTGTTTTCAATTCTCTACAGTCTTTTTCAGATTGCACCCATTGATACATTTTTCTGGAAAACTTGCGATATTTTTCTTTCTTTTCACCTTCTTTATCTGGCTCCAAGCGAGACAGAAGATAGACAAATCTTGCAAAGTTAATTTTCTCCTTCTGATTTCGGATCAGTTCCAGCATGCGGTATAAGAATGACATTCCTCTTTCATCTGATTCTCCAAGAAAATCTTGAATTACATCATATTTTTCTCCAAGAACACTCTTATATAATTCTTCCCACCGATAAGTACCATCGCATATTTCAAGTTCATTAATCAAATGCGTCTCACCATCATCCATAAACGTCACAGAATCTTTTTCAGGCATTCTTTTTGACTCCGCTTCCATTTCCCCAGTTTCATTCGCAATGGCACCTATCGGATATGTACATTCATAAATTCCAATTCCAGACGATATTGACAAGGTTCCTTGCGTGTATTTTTTAAATTTTTCCTGTAAATCAATTGATAGCTCGATTACCTCATTCCACGCACCTACAATAAATACGTCATCTCCACCTGAATATACAATAGTTGCATTTCTTTCTGTCAACTTCTTTTCTCCATCAATATGATACTCTCCATTTTTTAAAATTGAACGAATATAATATTTAAAGAAAATTGATAACTGCCTTGAAAGTGCTGCTGTTCTTGACAATGTCGCATATTTTCCAGCAAATCCAGCAACAAAAGTCTGTCCTAAATTATCCACATCAGCTCTCAAAACACCAATACGTTTAATTCCTTCTGCCTTTTGCGCAAATTTTTCAAATGTATCCCCAGTAGTGTAATCTCCTACCCAAAGCTTTGTGGCAATATGTTTTCCAGTATACATCTGATTTTTTGCATATACCCTTACGAAATATGAATCTTTTTCCATACGTTTTGATAACGTTTTTTCATCATCTGCAAGAAGTAAATATCCCCCTGGAAGCGGAAGACCATCCGCTTCTCCTTCTAATACGACAGAAAAGAAATCACTATACAATACATTATTGGATAATTTCTGTATTTTACTGCATAATGGACATAGTCCATCTTCGCTTACTTTCCCAACATGCTTACATACTTTACATTCTTTCGTATAATCATCAGCCTTTTGGCTATTTAACCAAATAATTTCGTCCGCTTCATATCGATGCATTTTTTCCGCTGACAGTTTTTCTCCCACCCCGCGAAACATTTCAGAATAACTTCCCTCAGGAATATTCCTCAGAGAATTAGCACTACATTTGACATATCCACATGCAACGAACAGTTCATTTTGAAAATGCTTTAGGAACCATAACTTTAACTCTTTTTTCCAATCTTCCAATTTATGTAGCGTATCTTCCGTATTTGCCAATAAAAGATAACAATGTCCGCCACCAGAATACAATAAATTCGCTCTGGATAATTCTAATTTTTCAAGAAGCGTATCAATAATGTGCTCCATCATTATTTCTAAATAAAAAGAACGTGCTCTTAATGTACGTAATGCATTTTGGGAAGTAATTGTATAAATAAAATTCTGAATACCTGAAATATCTAAAGAGCAAAGTAAAAAAGCCTGTCTGTCATAAAATTCTTTCTCTTTCGTGAAAAGTTCATCCTTACAATTCTTTTTTCCAGCATTTAAATAATCATAAATGCAACTGGCTACTGCTGCTGTAAATTTTACATGATCAAATAATGAAATATCTGCCAGCTCCGCCTTTGCTGTAGATGACGGTACATATGACAAATTTGCCTCCATTACAGCCAACAGGGAATTCACATATTCATCATTCCAGTCTATTCCTCGAAGATTATCCGTTATTCTCTGACGGATTTTTATATAAAATGTCTGTGAAAAGTTTTTCTTCTCTTCTGACGGATAATTGATTCCACTTTCCGGATCCATGTCTCCCGGTTGATAATAATATTCTTGTTTATTTCCATTTAAAATATTAAAAATGCTTTGAAGTGGAACCGCGATTTCAAATCCTTTGTCATCGACATTTTCTTTTTCTCTTCTATCTGCAAATGCCGCGATATTATCAGCTATATATGTTATATACGCCAGGTTATCATCTTCAAGATTTGCACTCTTTAATAGCAGTGCATGATGATATTTAACACAATCCAAAATTTCCTTTTCTTTTATGTCAGCTTCTTCTTTTAAGTAATCATATCCACTTACGCTGTGGTTTCTTTTGTCACCACCTTCTCTGTAGATTACTTTTCCAATATCATGTAAAAGGCTTCCTATAATCAGCTTCGCTTTTCGATCATTCATCCTTTTTCCCTCCGCATCTTATAGCTCCCATTCCCATTCCAGTTTTTATTCCCACTCCTGAAAATTCCCCGAAATGAAAAAGAAGCCTTATATATCTTGCTATAGTCTCTGAACCTTTCACTTTAATTCCAATTTTTCCAACAAACCCAGTCACGTTTATTTTTTCCAATGGAAATGGTATTGTTTGTAAACGATAATTTACGACTTCACTGCTCCTGCACAGTTCCTCTAAAGTGTCTTTATCTTCCATTGTCATCTGCTGTGAAAATGCACTATATTTACGCATTAAGCTTCCATATATCAGACTTAAATCCGGATAAAAAATATAATTTCCATCATGCTTAAATGCTGTAGGTGTTAAAAAATATACCTCAAAATACCTAGAGCATTTCTTGTCATAAAACTCATCCAATAGAGTTTTCGCTTCCATCATTTGTATTGTTTTTTTCTCAGGAACAATTGTAATTCCTCGTTTTCTTAGTGTAATCTCTTTCAGCTCGGACATTGGAAGTATAATATTCTTATATGCTTCATCTGTAATAGTCTTTATATGCCAAACTACACCGTTCTCTTCTTTTGACACATATTGACTATACGGATTAAGCTGATTTCCATGAAGAATTCCCGCATACTCCGTGCTTATATTCTCCATAATGACACCTTGTAAATTTGAAGATTGCTGAAAATTTATTTCTGTTTTTCCAAACTCCATGCATAATTCTACATACATGTTTCATTCTCCGTTAAAATAATTATCATTTTGGTCAAGTATGCAAATATTATAATACAAACGCACTATAAAATCATTGTTTTTTTGCATTTTTTGTATATTTTTATATTATTTAAAGTGTCTAATCTATTATCTTGCAAAAACATGACACAAAAAACCGTTACCTATGTCTGCTCAAAACATAAATAACGGTTATGCCTACTTTGATTTTTTCACTCTCCAATATTCCAACATTTTTCAGTCTTCTATCTTTCATTCATTACTATTAAACAAAGAGCCGGATCACTCCGACTCTTCGCTCGTTTCAGCATATAAAATTTTTACAACCGCTTATTTCTCCAGCATATAATCCTTAATCACATCATGATCTCTCAGCACCTTCTCCACTAAAGTTCCCTTGATTGCTTTCAGCAGAGGTTTTTTCACCAGATTCAGCGGTCCAGGAAGCTCGATTTCAAGTGGGGATCTGCCATCCATAAGTTTTACGCTGGCGTCAAGGAGTTCTCGTACGTCGTAAACGCTGCCCCATACTTCCGGAACACCACGGTCTACGCCCATAAGTCCGTATACAGCTTCCATTGCGGTACGAACAGAATATTCTGTGGTGAAGATGGTGTCTCTTGGAGTCTCAGCAAACTGTCCAAGGAATGCAAAGTTCACGCAGCCATCCGGGATAACGTCCGGTCTGTCGCCTTTTGCTCTTGGCATGAAGAATGCAGTGATGTAAGGCATCATGGTCGGTACGCAGACTGCGCTGTTTTCAGCCAGATCCTCGATCTGATCCGTCGGTACGCCCATATGGTACAGCCACTCTTCGGTAATTTCTTTACCGGTACATTCTTTCATCGGTTTCTTTACATAATCGCCAGGTACATCTGTGAAAAGACCATATACCCAGACGCAAACCTTATCTTTATCCTGGTCCTTGAACTGACCCTGACGGTTGATGGTCCAGCTTAACAGCCAGCTGGAATCCTGGCAGCTTACGATACCGCCGGTAACAACCTTGCCGCTCTTTGGATCTCTTTTGCAGATGTCGGTAATATAAGGAATGATCTTGTCATCCAGTGTGGTAACAGTTGCAGATTCCCAGTTGGTCTTCGCAATATCGGAGCAGAATTTCTCCGGATGTCCGAAAGACGGATCCTGTTTTGCAATATTTTTCCAAAGGCTCCAGCAGCCGCTTGTACGAACCTCAGCATCTCCGTTTGGAGCGTGGTTCTGGTCACCGTAGATAGTTCCCTCTGTACAGCTTCCGTTGGTAACAAATACGTAGTCATTCTCAGTAAGAAGGATTCCCTTCTCAACACCCTTTACCTTGCACTCAATGGCAGTTGCCACTTTTTTGCCATCATGGATATCAAAGATTACATTGGTAACCTCTGTGTTGAACTGGAAGTCAACGCCTGCATCCTCCAGATATTTCTTCATTGGAAGGATCAGGGACTCATACTGATTGTATTTGGTGAATTTCAGAGCACTGAAATCCGGAAGTCCGCCGATATGATGGATAAAACGCTGGATGTAAAGCTTCATCTCCAGTGCACTGTGCCAGTTTTCGAATGCAAACATGGTTCTCCAGTATAACCAGAATGTGGAATTCAGAACCTCATCATCAAATACATCCTCGATGGTCTTGTCATAAAGATCCTCATCCTTTGTAAAGAACAGCTTCATGATTTCCATGCAGCCCTTCTGGCTCAGGTTAAATTTGCCATCTGTGTGAGCGTCTTTGCCCTGATTTACAGTAGCACGGCAAAGAGAATAGTTCGGATCATGTTTGTTCAGCCAGTAGTACTCGTCCAGAACGGATGCGCCTGGTTTTTCCAGAGATGGAATGCTGTGGAAAAGATCCCAGAGGCACTCGAAATGGTTCTCCATCTCACGCCCGCCTCGCATGACGTATCCTCTCATCGGATCGAAGATACCATCACATGCGCCGCCTGCAATGTCCATCGCTTCCAGGATGTGAATGTGGTCGCCAGGCATCTGCGCGTCTCTTACAAGGAAACAAGCTGCTGCCAGAGCCGCAAGTCCGCTTCCTACCAGATATGCATGCTTGTCATCTACACCTTCCGGTTTCTCCGGGCGGGCAAATGCTTCGTAGTTACCGTTTGTATAATAAATACCTTTGCTGTTTTTCTCGTTTTTACCACGCTCTGTATTGCGGTAATTCGGGTCTACGTGTGCTTCTGTAATCTGTTTCTCCTCACGGCTTTTATTTGCCAGGACTGCTACTCCTGCACCTGCTGCGGCAAGTGCTGCCATACCTAATACGGAATGTTTTTTCTTTGACATAAAAATTACCACCTTTCTGAAATTTACCGTTACATTATTTCCGGCTATCTGTGTTTATTCTTGTTTTAACTTTTCGAATCAGCTTCTAAGCTCTCTCAGGTTTGTTTCCTGACTTCAGATAAAAAGCTTTTATTTGGCTGATTCAAAATTCTGCTTCCTTTTATTTAGTATTTCCTGTTTCTGAGTGTATTCTACGTCAAAAAATAATTTTCCTCAATTTACAAAACAAGACGGATGACAAAAAACTTATCATCCGCCTTACTTTGTAAAGTTGATTTCGAATACTTTATGTCCCGCACTTTCAGCATTAAAGCTGCTATGCCATAGTTATCCCTTATTTTCCGGATAAACTTAATCTTTATTGCCCTTCCTTCTCCATATTCCGCAGGGAATTCCCAACATTTCCATGCATGGTCACGCAGACCATATTCGCGATTTCTTCCGGGGCTTCCTTCATTCCTCTCTTGATCCAGTCAAGCATGACACCTACGAAACTGTATTTGTAAAAATCCGCAATAAATTTCTTCTGTTCCTCTGTAACCATCAGGTTCTCGCTCTGCTCTTCCACCACTCCTTCGATCAGCTGATAGGTCAGGCTGTACAGATAATTTTCCACCTGCTCTCGTTTCACAGAGCGATATACATTCAAAATAAATGGTTTATTTTCCAAAACAGCCTCAAAAATCTGCTGAAGCCCTTCCTGCCAGGTGTCGTAGGTCTTTTTTCCCTGCAAAGCCCGGGAAGCGTCCTCAATACAGGACCATTCTACCAGGTCATAAATGTCTTTAAAATGATAGTAAAAAGCCATTCGGCTGATTCCACAGTCTGTAGTCAGGTCGCTGATGGTGATCTTGTCCAGAGGCTTCTGAAGGAGAAATTTCTTCAGAGACTCTTCCAGTGCATTTTTTGTGATATTGTTCATTCAGATGTGCTCCTCCTGATAATATTTATTTTGCAGTATGGCATCATGCAATACATGAGGTCTGTACAATTTCTAGAGCGTGTTTGAAAAAGGCATTCTGCAAGATGTATGTCACAATTTGTGGGAGATTTTGCCCGGATGAGGGCACCGTAGCGGACTACGACAATCGAATTCGGACGAAATATACCGCAATCTGCAGGCTCTAAGAATTTTATAAAGCCTTTTTGAATTTTTGTCAACAGGAGCACTATGGAAAAAGCAGCTTTCACACCATTTTCGCAAAAATGCATGGGAAAAGCCCCCTTTCGTGGAGGGCACATAAAGTGCTTTTCCAGAAAGGGGGCTAAGGGGAAGCCTTATTTCATTATATCTTTTTCATCTTTCTTTTTGAGAAAAATGATAAGAAGGATTGCAGCGGAGGCTGCGAAGAGCATGAATGCAAGCTGGGTAAGAGGTGAATCGTCACCGGTCTTGACGCCATTTGTTGTAACTGCCCTGTCCTCTGGCTGCTGTGTGACCTGAGGAGCCTGGGTGGGCTCTGCAGGAGCTTCTGTAGGTTCCTGGGCCGGCTCTGCTGTCGGTTCCGGTTCTTCCTTTCTGGATGTGTTGATAATAAGGACTGTTGCATCTTCTGATGTCTCAGAAAGTGTTACAAAGCCGTCATTTATTTCCACATCATATTCAAAGGTTTCGTTCAATGCTACCGGTGTACCATCTGCTGTAACCTCCGTTACATACAGTTTTATTTCTTCGCCGCCTACAGGAACTGTAACTTCTGTTTTTGCTGTTGCAGTGGATTCACCGTCCATAACAAGCGGAACAATGTTCTGGCTTACGCCGTCTGCAAGCTGTGTACAGTCTTCATCTTTGAAAATTCCTGCATAGAAGGTCTCTTCAGATTTCAGGTCTTCGCCGTTTTTCTTAACAACTGTCTTATTAATTGTGATGGTTTTCACAATATAGTACTCGTCTGGCAGAAGCAGGAACTGATTATCAAACTGGAACTGTGCTGCTGTTCCGTTCTCCGTAATCTCTACTTTATTGCCTGCCTGATACTGTGCTACATAAGAACCATTGTTGTAGGTACCCTCTGCAACAACTTTGCCTTCTGCGTCGGTCTCTGCTACATAGTAGGTACCGCGTTTCAGCTGGTCAAATGTTACCGAAGAGGTTCCCTGATTTTCATCAAAGTGAATCATCTTTGTATTAGCTGCCTTCTGAGTCATTGCCTCGTCGGAGAACAATGTCACATAGAAGTCTGCTGCACGGACTGCAAGGAGTTCACCCTGGATATTTGTAAGCCGTTTAGTTACTGTAATACTGCAATTTGCCGGATCTTCTGTTGGAACTTCTTTCTCATCTTTGCCTTCCGGTTTCGGGGTGTCGGCCGGATTCTCCGGTACGTCACCTGTTGCGGTTGCTGTATTGAGAATGGATTTTCCAAGGTCAGATTCTTTCACCTGATAGGTGTAGGTTACGGTCTTTGCCTCTCCTGCTTCCAGGATGCCAAGGTCAAAGCTCTGGCCTTCTGCAAGCTGGATTCCTTCCAGACTGTCTGTAATCTTCACATTTGTGAGTTTCACGTTTCCGGTATTGGTTACAGTTACGCTGTAGGTAATGATGTCGTTCAGGTCTGCTTTTCCTGCTTTGTCCTTCTGGGTTCCATCTGCTGCTGTGATGGAAACAATGTCTTTCTTCACTTCAAGCTTCGGATTTTCTACCGGGTTATCCGTGTTGTCTTCTGGCTTCTCGCCATCTGGATTCTCTGGGTTTGCAGGAGTTCCTACTGCTGCGTTACTGATTGTATTGCCTTTATCTGCTTCCTGTACCACATAGTCATAAGTGATGGTTGCTTCTGCTTTTGGTGCAAGGCTGCTGATTGTGAAAATTGTTACCTTTCCATCCTGCTTACTGTCTGCGCCCTGGATGTTGGAAATTGTTCCGGCTGCATTCAGAGTATCTGTGATCTCTACATTTTCCAGAGTCTGGTTTCCTGTGTTGGTCACGATGAGGGTGTAGTGGATGGTTTCGCCTGCTTTGAACATTCCGTTTTCGTGAGTGCTCTCACTGGATTTCTTGGTAAGTGTATAGCTTCTTACCGGGTCAACGGTGGTTACTGTATCCGTGTTTTCAAATGGCTTACCGCCCTCGAATTCCACTTTTACCGTATTTACAAAGCTTCCGTTGGCAATGTCTGCCTCTGTAATTTTATAGGTTGCTGTTGCTGTAACAGTTTCACCTGCAGGAACCTTCTCAACTGTGAGAACGTTCGGAGTCTCCTGCGGTGCACCTTCGATCACAACACCAGGAAGTTCAATGATCCTTACGGTTTTCGCTTCGTCATAGATATTCTTTACATTGATTGTAAAGGTAACAGTCTCATCCAGATCATAGGTTTTATCCTCATGGGTCTTGGTTACAACCTGGCCTGGATCTACCGGATCTTCTTCACTTCCGTCTGTAACCTTCAAAAGTCCTGCAAGAAGAATAATGGAATAGTTCTTTGTCACATCCTGTGCTTCTGTCTCGCTGCCCTCAGCTTTCTGGCTTGCTGCATTTGCAAAAATCTTCAGATCTGTGATCTTATTCTCGCTTTCGCCAACCAGTGTCTGGCTTCCTTCTACATGTGCGATTTCCTGCTGGCCATCTGCCAGAGTTCCATCTGCCAGTTTCCATGTAGGAGCCGTAAGCTCCTCGCCGTCATATTTCTTCTCGCCGCTGTCAGCCTGGAAGGTTACCTGGCGTCTGGTGATTTCAAGAGCTCCGTCCTCCACCTTAAACACAACGTTTGTAAAGTTCGGGTTGATGTTCTGGAAATCTTCTGCCTTCAACTCCATATCGTAGATTCCGGCATCTGTTCCTTTTACCTCAGCATTTCCAGTGAATGTGAAATCTTTGTCAGTATACAGCTTGTTACTGATGTCTGCTACAGTGTAGCCGGTAACTGTTTTCTCTGTTCCGTCATAGACTTCTGTACCACTGTTTTCTTTCAGTGTTACCACAACCTGATCTGTTACAGGTGTAACAAGCAGGCTGCCATTCTTAGTTTCAATGGTGTAGTTGTCAGCGTTGGTATTTTCATTCAGCTTATAGGTGAATGTATTCTCGCTGTCACCTACAGTTGTCTGGGTTCCTGTTACATCATAGGATGCGCCTTCGCCCTTGACAAATCCATCGCCACTTACCGTTACATCCTTTGCTGTTAACTCTGTTCCATTGTAAACCTTCTGGGCACTTGCACTGGTAAGAACCAGATTACGTTTTTCGATTACAAGAGAGCCATCAATTACATGGAAGGTAACTTTTGCAAAGTTCTTATTGGTATTTGTGAAGTTCTCTTCACTCAGCCCCATCATATAAGTATCTGCATTTGTTCCTTTTACAAGAGCTATACCATCAAAGTTGAAATCACTTTCTTTATACAAAGGACTGGTAATGGATACTGTGTAGCCTTCTACCGTTTTCTCTGTTCCATCGTACTTCTGAGTGCCTTTGTTACCTGTGATTGTTACCACTACTTCATCTTCGCTAGAGGAAACAGTAAGGATTCCTTCAAATGGTGTGATGTTGTAGTTATCCGGTTTGGTATTATCTTTCAGCTCATAGCTAAAGGTATTGTTGCTGAAGCCTGCCTCTGTCTGACTTCCGGTTACGTTGTATACTGCACCTTCTCCTTCTGCGAAGCCGTCACCGCCAACTGCCACATTGTCATTGGTCAGCGGCTTTCCATCGTATGTCTTGCTGTCTGTTGCGCTGGTCAGAGTCACATCTCGTCTGGAAATATTCAGAGTTCCGTCTACGATTTTGAAGGTAACACTTGCGAAGTTATGGCTTATGTTGTTAAAGTCAGATGGTTTCAGTTCCATGTTGTAAATGTCTGCATCTGTTGCTTTAATAACATCATTTCCACTAAATGTAAAGTCATTTTCTGTATACAGTTCATTGTCTATTGCTACGTCATAACCGGTTACTGTTTTCTCAGTGCCATCATATTTGGCGCTGCCACTGTGTTCGGTAATGGTGACAATTACGTTATCTGTAACCGGGGTTACTTTAAGGGTTCCCGGAGTAGTTTTGATATTGTAGTTGATTGCCTTGGTGCTGCTGTTCAGTCTGTAAGTGAATTCATTATCACTTGATCCTGCATTTGTCTGGCTTCCGGTTACATCATAATCTGCGCCTTCTCCAGGAACAAACTGGTCACCTGCGATCAGAATGTGATTCTTAGTCAGCGGAGTTCCGTCGTAAACTTTCTCGTCAGAACCACTGATCAGTTCCACATCTCGTTTGGTAATCTCAAGCTGTCCGTCTACAATTTCAAATACTACATTTGCAAAGTTTTTATTCTTGTTTGTAAAGTCTTCTGCTTTCAGATTCATCGGATATGAACCAAAGTCAGTTCCTTTCGCTGTGGCATCTCCGCTGAAGGTGAAATCAGTTTCTTTATAGAGGGTGTTGTCAATTGCTGTGTCATAACCTGTAACAGATTGTTCCGCTCCGTTGTATTTCAGGGAAGCGCTGTGCTCTGTGATGGTTATGGTTACTTCGTCAACAATTGGAGTGATCCTGAGGGTTCCAGGTTCATACTTAATATCGTAGTTTTCCGCTTTATAGCCAGTTTTCTGAGTAAAGGTAATTTCATTCCTTACATCCTTATCACTTACATTTAAAGCACTTCCAATTGCTTTGACATCAGACACTTCGCCATTTACGAAGCCATCCCCACCTATAGTTACATCCGGACGGATTAATGGAGTTCCATCGTAAACCTTAGCAGCACTCTCGCTGGTAAGAGTTACAGAACGTGGGATAACCTCTACATAACCATCCGTAACTACGATTGTTATATTTGTGAAATTCGGATTTCCATTTGCGAAAGCGTCTGCCTTCAATCCCATAAATGTGGTTCCTGCATCTGTTCTTTCTGCAAAAGCACTGTCATTACCAATGACTTCAATATCGTCTTTTTGGTAAACACCAGATGTGTCTTCCACAATATTGATAACATAGCCTTCTGCCACTTTCGGAGTGCCATCATATTTCTCACTTACATGATTTCCAATGATTTCAACTTTTACTTTTGTGGTAACCGGGGTAATTGCAAGTTCTCCCTCAACCTGTTCAATGGCATAATTATCTGCATTGAATTTTCCTTCAACAGGTGTAAAAGTAATTGTGTTTGGTTTTGGACTGTCGGCTACATTTGTAACGCTGCCGATTGCTTTGATATCTGTTACTTCACCATCTACGAAGCCACTTCCAGTTACTGTTACATTTGAATTGGTTAATGGGGTTCCGTCGTAAATCTTGCTGGCACTGGCGCTGGTGAGGAGTACAGAACGTTTATTAATCGTTACAGTTGCTTCTCCCTGAACGGATTTGTAACCATACAGGCTCGCCTCAAATTTCACAACTGCCGGAGTATCTGCCACATTCCTGTATTCAGGTGATTTGTCCAGATCATATGCATTTGTCTTTTCATTCCAATATTTGACTGTTATATTTGGATTCTCAATTTCTGCATTTTTAATCCGTGCTGTCGCTGTTACTCCATAGCTGTTTCCATCGTATTCCTTTACTACATCTGCTGCACTTACTGTCAGACCATTTTCATTTTCGAAGATGGTAAAGTCTGCAGGGATAATAGTAAAGGTGTAGTTGGTATATTCTTTTTCCAGAGCTTCTTTGCTGTTCTGGATACTCAGCACATTCTCATGAACCTTTATAGTATCGTCTCCTGCATCACTTCTGATTACTGCAAGATCAAGATCTTTAAGCTCATCTCCTACACTGTTTTCCAATATTGCCAGTTCGAAAGCAGGATCTGGATTTCCGTATACCTTGCTGGACTCTTTGGCTTTGATGGTTACCGGGCATCTGGCAATTTCAAGAGTTCCATCTACAATTACAAATTTTACATTTGTAAAGTTTTTGCTGATATTCTCGAAATCCGCTGCCTTCAGTTCCATATTGTAGCTTCCTGCATTAGTTCCTTCTATAACCGCATTTCCGTTGAAACTAAAATCTTTTTCAGAGTACAGCGTATTGCTGATATTCGTTACATCGTATCCTGTTACGGTCTGTTTGTTTCCGTCATAAACACCTGTACCGCTGTGTTCTGTGATCGTAACTACAACCTCGGTGTCAACTGGTTTCACTTTCAGTTTTCCAAATTCTTTTTGGATTTCGTAGTTTCCTGATTTGGTATTTTCTTTCAAAGTATAATCAAATACATTGTCCGATTCTCCTGCTTCTGTCTGTGATCCTGTCACTCCATAGGAAGCAATACCTTCTCCTTCTACGAATTCATCTTCTCCACCAACTACAATAGTGTCATTCGTCAGTGGAGTTCCGTCATAGAATTTTTCGTCCTTTGCACTTGTAAGTGTTATTTTACGCTGTGTAATACTTATCTTTGCTTCTACTGCAGGTCCCACATTTCCATTATTAACAACACGAACCTTTATTACAGTAGTTCCGCAATCTTTATATTTCGGAAGATTGGTAAAATTGTCATTGAGATCAGTCCACTGACCGTCTCCAATCTGATATTGAATCACATCTCCATCAATACCAGGCGCTGTAATAGTGATGGTATGCTCCTGACCATTGTACTTGCCAGTGTAATCCTCTACAGAAGGAGACGCTCTGTTATAATAAACTTTAAGAACTAAACTGCCGCCTTTTACTACAGCACCACTACGTTCGATTTCTCCACTTACACAGGTAAATCCAGTATAACCTTTAGGCGTCGCAGTTACCCATGCACCAATCTTTTCTGCACCCTGAAGTTCAAATTCTTTCTTATAGTAAGTTCCATCTGGATTCTGCAGCCAATGTTCTACTGTGTATGTTGCTTCTGGGGCTACATACGTGAAAACGATCTCAGTAGTCTGGCCTTTAATTGCCTGTACTACCGCCGGAGAAGTTAACTGATAACCCTCGAAAACCTTATATACAACAGTTTTCATATTATCAGTTGTGGTCACAGACTCTGCTGTTCCTATTTCTTTTCCACTCTCATCTACATAGCGAATCGTATAAGTCCAGCTTTCAAGCGGTTTATAGATGAAAACAATCTCCTGTTTATCATTGTTTATAATTACACTCTTTGAAAGTTCCTGCGGATAGTAGGCGTCTATAGGCTGCGCGTTTACACTTGCATTTTTTCCTTTCTCAATGCTCTGTGCTTCGCTTCTCCATAATTCCTTTCCATCTACATCCTTTGCTACAATATAGTAAGTGATAATATCAGAACTTTTCCATTTCGCATAAAGGGTCTGATCTTTTACAATCTGTGACTCTTTTACAAATTTGTGAGTAAAAGATTCATCTGTGTACCAACCGAGGAATTCATCGCCTTCTTTAGTTGGTGTTGGTAATGTATCTCCAAGTGTCTGACCTTTGGTCACTGTCAAAGTTGACTCAGTTACTGTTCCACCATTTGGATTAAAAGTTACTGTGTATGTTGGGGCTTCCCATTTGGCATATAATGTGATGGTATGAGATGGCATTTCTATTTGCCAGTTAAATTCTGTACCCTCTTCACATGCCGGTGATGTATACCAACCAGCAAAAATGTAATCTCTGTCTACGTTTGCTGGAGGCTGTACATCTTTATCCAATGGTTTATAACCGGAGACATTGGCTTCAAATTTTATACTTGCATCCGCAACACCGGTACAATTTTCAAAATGAAGGGCATAGGAATTACGAGAATAATATAAAAACGCACCGTTTCTGGATTTTCCAGTTACTTTATCCTTAAATGACGATTTATTTTTTACGTAATTTCCGCCATCTTTGTACCACCCATAGTTTAATGAATCATTCATATCAAAAGAAAATCCATCTATGGGCTGAGCATCCTCACTTGTTAAATGAGAATACGATATATTATAGCTTTGATATTCTTTAATCTTTCCATCTATCGTTTCTATATAATATACGATATCTGAGCCTTCTTGTTTTTTAAATCCATACATAGACAGATTTTTTGCTGGCATATTGGAAAAATTTGTATAATACGTGCCCCCGCTAGAAGTTGTAGCCCATTTCTTCTTTGAATGCTTTTCATCATTCCACTGATCAGAAACATCCTCTCCATATCGCGCTGAAATTTCTAAGTTATTGTCTGCTTTCCAATCAGTTGGATTTCCAAAATAATCTCGTCTTTGTGAAACATAAAATTTTATTATATATGTCTTTCTGTTATAATAAATATTCTTAACAGCCAGCCCATCGGCTGTAACCTGAATATCTCCTTTATTCTTTTCTACAGCAGGTTCAAATCCCTCATAGCGATTTTTTTCTACGCTATAGGAAATATTTTTTCCAACAACATCAGTACCAGCAACTATGTCCGCTTCGCCATTCTTGTTCTTAGCCATCTCATATGTTCCTGGAGTTTCCAATGATTCCTGCCAGTAAATAATTCTGTATGCAGCTCTTGTATTAATTTCCCATTTCGCTGTTACAGTAGTGTCTTCTGCCGGCATCGTTGCAGGGCAATTAGCCCAGCCTTTAAATGTATATCCAAGCTTAGTTGGCTCTTTCGGCAGTGTTATAGAAGCACCATACAGGATATCACTTGGCTCAACATAACTTCCACCGTCTGTATTCCAGGTAAGACGATAGCTATTTCTGTCATATTTAATTTCAACGACAGTAGAACCGTCCGCATTTACTTTTGCCTGATTCACCTCTTGTGAGGTAAAGCCTTTATATGCTCTCGCTGCAGCTACAGTTGTAGTTCCTGTAGTACCGTCAATTGTTTCACTAGCATCTTCTGTATACGTTTTTCCATCTGTATTTTGAAGCAAATGCTTAACTGTATAAGTTGTTGCAGTTCCTGTATAGGTAACTGTAATTGTCTGATCTGTCTCTACTTTTCCACTAAAAGTTACTGTTGACTGGTCAACACTAAAGCCCTCTAACTGAGGTGAAGTAATCGTATTCTCATAAGTTACACCTTTTTCTAATTCAGCTACCCATGGCTGCGCTGCTACAGTTCCATCTGTGTATTGATAAATAATCTGATATTTTACCTTTGCACCAATTTCAGAATACTGAGCTGTAACTTCCATATCTGCTGTTACATTACTGAAATCTTTATCCCATCCGATAAAACGATAACCATCTTTTTCAGGTGCAGCAGGTGCTACTGCAGCTTTTCCACTTTCTATCTGCTGAGTAGTTAAGGTATGGAAGGTTCCGTCCTTATCCTCGTATTTAAATACAACTTCATAATAAGTAATAACGTTCTGTTCATGATCTGTTTCATCAAGCATTAATAATGCGATATTATTCTCTGCAGCTGGTGGCTCTGCCACTGGCTCCTGAGCTACTGCTTTGTATGTAACAGTAACTTTCTCATCTTTTGTTACCGCCAGGATCTCGTAGAGACCATCTGCATTTTTCTGAATATCTGCCTGAGTGTCTGCAAAGCAAACATGGTCTACTTCATATCCATCGTTTGCTTTAACAGAAAAAGCAAAACTTTCATTTTCATTTACTTCTTTTCTGTAAGAAGAAATATTCTCCACCGGAGCCCCTTCGCCGCGAACCTGGATTTTTCCAAAATCTGCTGCGTGCTCGTCGAAAGTTACATGATAAAGAATTTCTTTCGCTTCTTCTGAAGGTTGGCTTTCCTGAGAATTCTCGGCTCCATTTTCGACATTAGTCTGGTCTTTATTTTCCCCAGAGTCAGATGCAGCAGGCTGCACTTCTGGTTTACTCTCTTCCTGGCTATTGTTCTGGGCAGGTTCTGGCGTTTCTGCCACTGTCTGACCCGTCGGTTCCGCTGGCTTTTCTGCCACTGCCTGCGCTGCCGGTTCCGCTGGTGTCTCTGCCACTGCCTGCGCTGCCGGTTCCGCTGGCTTTTCTGCCACTGCCTGCGCCGCCGGTTCCGCTGGCTTTTCTGCCACTGCCTGCGCTGCCGGTTCCACCGGCGTTTCTGCCACTGCCTGCGCTGCCGGTTCCGCTGGTGTCTCTGCCACTGCCTGCGCCGCCAGTTCCGCTGGTGTCTCTGCCACTGCCTGCGCCGCCGGTTCCGCTGGTGTCTCTGCCACTGCCTGCGCTGCCGGTTCCGCTGGTGTTTCTGCAGCCGGTGCCGATTCCTGAACTGCCGGTGATGCAGACTCTTCAACCTGAACCTCCGGCTCCTGAGCCTGCTCTTCTGCAACCACAGCTGTATTATCAGCCACATAATTCTCAGCGGTGGTCATCACTGTATTCTGCCCGATCATTGCTACAGCCAGCAACGTTGCCATCGCTCTCCTGAACTGTAAAAACTGCTTTTTCCTCATAATGCTTCCTCCTTTTCGCAACCTTTTTTTGTTGGCAGTTGCTTAACAGTTACTGTCCACTGATAACGTTTTGTATAATCTAAAGCGAACAATAACATTAAAACATTTGAGATCCAGTGAACATTTACGGTCCTTCACCGGATGCTCCGGAGCGTGCTTGAAAAAGACTTTCTGCAAGGATTACGGGAATGATTTTTCAAACAGGCTCCAGCCTGTATGGCACTGTGAGCCATACGGCTAAATCTCTACTATGTTTCAATTATAGCACCTCCTTTTCCACTATCCTGATTTCGGGGAATGAACTGCACGCTTAGGGAACGAAATGCACAAAAATTTACGAAAATGTGCATCTCATATTCGTAACTAAGGACAGATATCCGCCTCCGAACTTATATATGCATATATTTTCTGAAATATTCATCGCTATCCTGGAATATATTTGAAAAGTGTTTTCTAAAAGATGTGCATCACAATTTGTGGGAGAACATCCTCCACTTTACAAGAAAAACGCTCAATGCTACAATATTCCCCAGATATTTGACAAAAAAAGCCCCTGTGGGGGAATACATAAGGAGAACACCATGGAATTAAAGCTTGAAAACGGACGTCCCGCAGATACCACGGGCAGACTTGAAAAAGAGATACGTACTTATGATTTTCTTGATGCACTTCAGGTGCCTTATCAGAGGATTGACCATGAAACTCTGATGACCATTGAAGCTTGTAAAGATGTGGATAAAGTGCTTGATGCAGTAATCTGCAAAAACCTGTTTCTCTGCAACCGCCAGGAAACGAACTTCTATCTGCTACTCCTGCCAGGCGACAAGAAGTTTAAGACAAAGGAAGTATCTTCCCAGCTTGGCGTTGCCAGACTTTCCTTCGGCAATGAAACTTATATGGAGAAATTCCTTGATATCACACCTGGTTCTGTCAGTATACTTGGACTTATGAACGATAAGGAAAATCATGTGCAGCTGCTTATTGATGAAGACCTCCTGAAGGAACCTTACATCGGCTGTCACCCTTGTATTAACACATCCAGCCTGAAAATTAATATGAAAGATATGATGGAAAAAATTATTCCGGCTATGAAGCATGAACCGATTTTTGTGAAATTGGGACAGGAAGAATAAAATTGCAATTAACTAATTTGTATGTTACCCTTTCTTCCATTATGCCCAAAATAAAACAGACAGATACACATTTTAATCATGTACCCGCCTGTCTCATTTCAGTCTTTATTCAATTTTTATTTGCTCTTCCGCTCCTTTACCAGTGCAAATACACTCTGAAGTACAATGAAGAAGCACAGCAGGATTGCTGTTACAATGTTGGACCAGGAGCTGATCAGTTTTCCATTGGTTTTAACCAAAGTAGAAATCGTACCATTGATCAATACACCAAATAAGGAACCAAGTACATTTCCTACACCACCGGTAAGAAGTGTACCACCGATGACTGCGGAGGAAATAGCGTCCATTTCAAGGCCGGTTGCCTGGGTGGTGGTACCTGCCATGGTATTCAGGCAGTAGCAGATTCCGCCGATGGAAGTAAGGAAACTGGAAAGAATATATGCCTTCATCTGTGTTTTCTTAACATCAAGTCCCATCAGGGTTGCAGACTGCTGATTGCCGCCTACTGCGTAAATACTGCGGCCGAAGCGTGTGTATTTCAGCATCAGATAAATAGCAAGAATTACGATCAATGCAACTACAACAGTTACACGAAGGTATGGAAACTGCATGATTCCCTTTTTGTTCAGATACCCTCCAAATGGAAGGGAAATCTTAAAGCTGGAAAGAGTGGTAAAAATCTTGTCAGAAACAATACTTACCTGCTCTTTACAGATCACGGCTGTCATACCTCTGGCAAAGAACATTCCTGCCATAGTAACGATGAAAGGCTGGATTTCCAGGTAGGAAATACAGAAGCCCTGAACAATACCAAATATAATGCCAATTGCAAGAATCAGAAGCATAAGTACCGGGCTGGACCATCCCCACTGCTCAATTCCCACTGCCAGGATCATACAGTCCATAGCAACCAAGGAACCTACGGAAATATCAATACCGCCAGTAAGCATAACGCATGTCATACCAGCTGTGATGCAGATCAGACCTGCATTGTTGATCAGGATGTTCAGAAATGTCTGGAAACGGGTAAAGCCTTTGTCCGCATATACGATACATCCTGCAGCATACATTACAAAGAATAATACAATGGTGATCAGCAGCAACAGGTTATTGCTGTTTATTTTTTTCTTTTTCATGCCCGAGCTGCCTCCTTTCCGGATTTCTTTGTCAGCTTCTTAAAGAAGGCTTTGGCTGGCTCAGCCTGAATTACTACGATGATAATAACTACGATTGCCTTAAATACCGGTGCCTGTGCAGAAGAAACACCAAGTGCATACAGAGTTGTGGTAATCGCCTGGATGGTGTACGCTCCAATGATGGAACCTGCCAGGGAAAACTTACCGCCGCCAAGGCTGTTGCCGCCAAGTGCTACAGAAAGAATTGCATCCAGCTCCATGTTCAGACCGATGTTATTGGTATCTGCTGAATAGATTCTGGAGGTTGCAACCATACCTGCAAGACCTGCACAAAGACCGCAGATTGCATAGCACATAAGGATGATTTTTGCGGAATTAAAGCCTGCGATACGGGAAGCTTTTTTGTTAATACCAACACTCTGGATGTAAGTTCCAAGTGCTGTGTAGCGAAGTACAATAGAAGCAATTGCCACACACACAGCAGCCACAATGATCGGTGTAGGAATGATTCCGCAGTAAGCGCCAAGCTTCTGGAAAGAAGGAACTCGAACATAAACGATCTGGCTGTTGCAAAGAAGAAGTCCTACTGCTCGGCCTGCCGACCATAGGATCAGGGTGGCGACCATAGGCTGAATATTCATATAGGCAACCAGAAATCCATTAAAAACGCCACAGATCAAAGTGACAAGAAGTCCGGCTCCAATGCCAACCAGCAGCGGATGCGCATATTCCTGCACATTTACATTTCCGTATCCTGCAAGGATCATACAGCAGACACCTGCGTAAAGACTCATTACGGAACCAACGGAAATATCAGTACCGCCGGAAGCAGATACAACGAGTGTCATACCGATTGCCAGTATGGCGATTTCACTTCCACGGTTCAGGATGTCGATCAGACGTCCGTAAAGTACACCATTCTTAATGGAAATCATAAAGAAGGAAAGCGGTGCACTTCCTGTTGCAATATCATATACTACGTTGATCAGCATGACCAGGATCATACTGAAAACCGGAAGGAACAGACGTTTCTGCGCCAGTTTTTTGAAATTACCCATTACTGCTCACCTCCTGCGATTGCTTTCATTACGTTCATCTGGTTCATATCTGCCTCATCAATCTCTCCAACCTTCTGACCGTCACGGAGAACTGCCATACGGTTACAGGTACGGAGCATTTCCTCAATCTCAGAGGAAATGAAGATCAGACTCTTTCCTTCATCTGCAAGCTTCAGAACCAGCTTCTGGATCTCTGTCTTGGTACCGATATCGATGCCTCGAGTAGGCTCGTCCAGAATCAGGAAATCCGGGTTTGTTGCAAGCCATCTTGCAAGGATAACCTTCTGCTGGTTTCCACCGGAAAGTTGTTTGATCAAAGTCTCGCGGCTTGCACATTTGATCTGGAGAAGATCGATATACTTGTCTGCAATCTCACACTGTTTTGCCATAGGGATCTTTTTCAGAACTCCCTGTTTTGCCTGAATTGCAAGGATGATATTTTCTCTTACGGACAAATCTGCAACAATTCCCTCCGCTTTACGGTCGTCAGGAAGAAGTCCCATTCCAAGATGCATGGCATCAATAGGATTTTTCACCTTAACTTCCTTGCCTTTTACTTTCAAAGTACCAGTCTGGGCGCGGTCAGCACCGTAAATAGTACGTGCCAGTTCGCTTCGTCCGCTTCCAAGAAGTCCGGTAAGACCGATAACCTCTCCTTTGTGGATATCAAGGTCAAATGGTTTGATGGTTCCTGCATGGCTTAAGCCACGGGCTTCGATTACCATCGGTTCTTTTCTCTTATCTCCTGTGGTCTCCGGTTTAATGGAAGCAAGATCGTCGAAATCTTTTCCCATCATAGCTGCTACCAGCTTCACTCTCGGAAGATCTGCGATCTCATATTCGCCAACCAGCTGACCATTTCGAAGAACGGTAATTCCGTCACATACTGCATAAACCTGTTCCAGGAAATGGGTAACAAATATGATTCCTACACCTTTCTCCTTCAGTCTGCGCATCATGGTAAAAAGCTTTTCTACTTCACGGTCATCCAATGAAGAAGTTGGCTCATCCAGAATGAGCACCTTACAGTCCATATCTACAGCACGGGCAATTGCGATCATCTGCTGCAATGCCAGTGAATATTCTTCAAGATTACGTGTTACATCAACGTCAAGCTCCAGCTGTTTCATAAGGACAGCTGCCTGACGGTTCATTGCCTTTCGGTTGACCGTTCCAAGCTTTGTCAGTGGCTCGCGGCCTATGTAAAGATTCTCTGCCACCGAAAGGTTTGGACAGAGGTTTACTTCCTGATATACAGTAGAAATGCCCTTCTTCTGGGCGTCCATGGTATCTTTATTTACGATGGGATGATCAAATCCTTCCAGATAAATCTCTCCAGCCTCAAATTTATTTACGCCGGTCAGGCACTTGATCAATGTGGATTTACCCGCGCCATTCTCTCCCATCAGCGCGCGGATTTCACCTTTTTTCAATGTCAGATCCACGCCTTCCAGTGCTTTTACACCTGGGAATGTCATGCAGATTCCCTGCATTTTCAATACTACTCCTGCCTCCAACGCGATTCCTCCCTTCCCGTTATCAACTTCATTTTTCATTCTCCTCGTTATCGCGTTATTTGCCATAGATTCCTCTGTTCTGCGGCTCATAACCTCGTATAAACAACGAGATAAAACACGCTCTGCGAGTTTTACCCGTTATCGCGGCAGTCGCCAAGGTCTCATGCAAGCATGGACTTCGGCTCGTTGCTCGCGAAAATTAAGGGGAAGAAAATCCGCCTTGGGACTTTCCTCCCCTATTTGTTCATCTTTATCGTTTTTCAGCTGCTTGCTGATAACCAATTTCGATGTTTACGGATTGTTTCACAGCTCTGCTGTTTTCACACTCTCCGATTGATTTTTCTGATTAGTAAGCACGTCCAGCCAGAACTTCATCTGTCATAGTTGTAGCATACTCGCTCTCAATTCCAGGTGCTACGAATGCCTGATCCTCAACAAGTGTTGTCTTCTCAAATTCTTCGCCTGCCTGCATTTTCTCGATTACGCCCTTAACAACCTCAGCCTGGATCGGGTTACACTCAACATCACAGTTGATCTTTCCATCTAATGTATACTGAAGTCCATCGTGTGTTGCATCGAAGGAAATAAGAGTTACATCGCCGTCAACACCGTAGGTGATACCTGCTGCATCCATTGCATCCATTGCGCCGTATGCTTCGTTATCGTTCTGGCAGACAACTACATTGAACTGTCCCTCGTAGGATTTGATGAAAGACTCCATAACTTCCTGGCCACCAGCCTGTGTAAAGTCACCGGACTGAGAATCAAGGATCTTCCAGTTGTCATGCTCGCCAGCTACCTGATTGAATCCTTCTGTACGTCCAAGTGCTGCGGAAGCTCCTACGGAACCTTCGATTACAAGAATGTTAGCATCTTTATCGCCAAGATACTCAGCTAACCAGTTACCAGCTGTGATACCTTCGTTTGTTGTGTTTGTTCCAACCCATGCATCATATAAGTCGTCGCTTGCTTCGATCTCACGGTCTGCGATGATTACAGGGATTCCTGCATCCTGTGCTTCCTGAAGAACGGTGTCCCAGCCAGCGGACTGGATCGGAGCGATTACGATGTAATCCATATCTTTACTAATGAATGTACGAACTGCTTCAAGCTGTGCAGCATTGTCATTGTCGCAGTCTACAAGATCAAGGCTGTATCCGTTCTCTTCTGAGAAAACGTCCTGATAGTTCTGGGTGTTTGCTGTACGCCAGTCTGATTCATGTCCAACCTGTGCGTATCCAACTGTTACCAGATCGTCAGCGTAAACCGGCATAGCCATCATGCTGAGTGTTGCTGCTGCGAGTGCCATAACTGCTAATTTCTTTTTCATGTGATTGTTCCTCTCTTTCTTTTAGAAAAATACTTTTGCAGGTCGCGCCTGCCATTGGTTTCTCGTTCAACACTGATCCGTTTGCTGTCTTAGCTTTCCGTCCGTTCTTTGAATCCGTGTTCTTCTTGATGTCTATAATTTAGCGAAAATCAACATAAATTTCAATATTGTTTTCCCGCCTTTTGGTTGTTTCGTCAGTTCAAACAATACAAATTTGTTGGTTTTCATAGTGAAATACAGACAAATTTATATTATAATGAATTTCAAGCAGGAAAAGGGGTGATATTTTATGATTTCTCATTTAGAAAGTTTGTTTTCTTATGATTTTGTGAAAAATATTACACCTTTTTCTATGTTTTTCGATTTGGCAAACTGTCTAAGCTGGAAAAAAAAGGTTTGATCATTTGAAAAAAGGTATAATATTTTGGGTTTTAGAAGTGAAAAAGCAGAAGATTTATTGGGAAATCATAAATAATTCATGTGAAAATTTTATGAAATAACTATCCCAGCAAAATAAAAAAAACAGAGTGGCGCGACAGATTGCGGGAATACTTTTTCAGACACGCTCTAACCTAAGAAAGAGGAACTAAAATATATGGCGATCAAATATAAATGGCTGGTTGAACAGCTAAGAGAAATCATTTCAGATTCTATTCAAAAGGGAAGCAACAAGCTTCCCACCGAACAGGAGCTGGCTGTCAGATACCGTGTCAGCCGACAAACGGTCCGGGCTGCGCTGGCGGTTCTTGAAGATGAGCGGGAAATCCGCCGCATTAAAGGGAGCGGAGCTTACATTACCGGACTTTCCAGCCTGGAAGACCGGAATATAGTTGGAATTCTGATTCCCGATGAACAGCAATATGAATATCCTGCACTGATAAATGATATTCGTGTGGCGCTGGCTGCGGAGGGATTTTCCTGCAAGGTTTACCCCACTCACAATCATGTGGACCAGGAACGGCAAATCCTTCAGTTTCTTTTGAAAAGTCCGCTGCGAGCACTTATTGTGGAGCCTGTAAAAAGCGCCTTACCATCACCTAATACAGAGCTTTATCAAAGGCTGATACAAAGGGGAACTTCCATTTTGTTCCTGGGATGTGCTTATCCCCAGTTGTCTCAGATTCCAGTAATCTATGAAGATAATCTATATGGGGCTGGTCTTCTGGTGCAAAGTCTTGTGGAAAAAGGCCACTCTTCTATCGCCGGTATTTTCCAGATGGACGATCAGCGGGGACTTGAACGCTACCAGGGATTTCTGGATGCTATGCAAAATCAGGGGCTGACTGTACCAGACCGCAACATCTGCTGGTACACCACACAGGAACTGGATGATTTCCGTCAGAGCCAGGATATCAGCTTCCTGAAAAAATTTCTAGAACGGATCACCCCCGACTGCACTGCGTTTATTTGTGAGGATGACTTTATTGCATGGCTGTTATGGGAAGAGCTGTCGCTTGGACAGGAGAAAAAGATAGCAACTCATGCTTCCCTTTCATCCTCTCTTCAAAGCACTGGATTCAAGACTACTTCCGCCGACCATAGTTTCGAAACCACAATAGCACTAGCCGCCTTCAATACCAGCTACCTTACCACATCTGGTCTGCTCCGCGCCACAACACTGACACACCAGACACACCAGCCTGGTACTCTGGCCGCCCAAATGAGCATAAACAAATTAAAAGGACTCCCTGTCTCTTCGCAGGAAGTCCCATGGCAGTTATCACTGCCGAAATCGCATAATTAATTTTGAATATCATGCAGTCCCCTTACTCCGATATTCCCTTGGGCTGCACCCGGATTTTTTCTTAAACACATAACTGAAATAATGGGGATCCTTATATCCCACCTCCTGTGCGATCTCTCCGGACGACTTGTCCGTCTCGCGCAGGAGTTTTTTCGCTCTGTCAACACGTTTGCAGGTAATATACTCTACAAACGTCTTCTGCATATTCTGGCTGAAAATTGCGCTTAAATAGTTGGCACTCATATTTACCGCATCCGCTACTTCATTCAGGGAAATGGTCTCTTTATAGTAATTCTCATCAATATAATCCAGCACTTTCCTCATGGCGCTGTTGCCCTGAGACTCATTCTTCTCATCCCTGATATCAATGGCACTCTGAAGAATGTCCACACAATACCCTGCCACCTGTGATGCCTTGATGCTGGTATCCTGATATTTTCCCTCAATCCGTTCTGTATAACCCTCTTTTTCCACACCAATGGATTCCAGATACATAATAGTTGTAAACCGAATATGAAGCACCACATAATCCCGGAACATTCTGGACTCCAATGCCTTACTCATTCCACCCAGATATCCCTGAACGAACTCCTGGATCTCACTACTGCTTCCTTTTGTGAGAAAATCCTTGATGATCTCAGGATTCAGCTGTGAAGAATCCACTGCTGCCAGCCGGTTCTCCCCCTGCGAGTTTACATAACTTTCCAAAGTTTCTTCTGTAAGCACATGAAGCCCCGGCACCATAAAACGATATGCAAAATAATGATTCACGCTCTGATAACACTGGGAAAGCAGGCTCAATCTCTCCACTGGTTTTCCTACCGCCACATACCAGTCCATCTGCTCTTCCCCTTCGCAGGCCCGTTTCACATACTCCACGCAATTATCTGTCAGCTCTGGAAGCCGGGACAATTCCCCCTTTACCAGAACTCCATAACTGTTTACATTCCAGCGGAAAAGCAGATACTGGGGATAGCGGAGAAAATAATGAAGCACTTCATCCTGTTTCCGAAGAAAACCTGCCATCTTGTCCTTATTTTTCTCCTGTAAATACAGGAAAAGCAGATTATATCCTGCTGCCGTAATTTCTATGGACTGACGCTCTGCCTCATCATAAATCTCCTTAACCGACAGCTCGCCCTCCAGAATTTTCTCCATAAAACGCCGTCTGGAAAACTGCTCATACTCCTGGATCTCATTCTGGAACTGGGTGCGGTAGTCCTCCTGCTCCTGATCCTGCTCGATCTTATCTTTCAGTTCAAGAAGTACATTTTTCAGCTTCATTCTGGTAACCGGCTTCAGAAGATACTGGTCAACACCAACTTCAATTGCCTGTCTCGCATATTCAAAATCATCATAACCACTGATAATAATAATCTTCATCCGCGGAAATTCTTTGCTCACAATTTTACTTAAGGAAAGCCCATCCATAAAAGGCATTTTAATATCCGTGATCAATACATCCGGCTTCGTCTTACGGATCAGGGGCAAAGCCATTTCCCCGTCTGCTGCTTCTCCTACAAAACGGTATCCGAACTGATCCCAGGGAATCCTGTCCCTGAGCCCTTCGCGGATCACCGTCTCATCTTCAACCAGAAATACCTTCCGTAACATTTTCTTCCTCCCCAACGTTCTCCTGGGTATACACCCGCTCCGGAACATAATATGCTTTCTCTATTTCTTTGCCAGCTTCCATATCCTGAATGATCTGCTCCACGTATTTTCCCTGGTCAGGATTACACTGGACATCAATGTTGATCTCCCCATTTCTCACCAGCTCCACGCCCGCATCCACCGCATCAAAGGAAATTACCGTAATATCGCCGTTCACTCCTGCAGTTTTTCCTGCTTCTCTGATGGCTTCAAGAGCACCAAAAGTCATGTCATCGTTCTGTGAAACCACCACATCTATGTCCTCATACTGATCCAGAAGCCTTGCCATCTCTTCTTTTCCTTTTGCTGTGGTAAATTCTCCGTCTACCTGCTGCAAAATGTTCCAATTGCGCTGCACCTTTGCCACTTCATTGAACCCACGGGTTCTGCCGATGGTGGCGGAGGCGCCTTTGGTTCCTTTCAGCACTACAATGTTAACTTCGTCATCTTCCCTGCCCTGCTTTTTCATGTAATCCTCAAGCCAGTAACCGGCATCCTGTCCTTCGCGGACAAAATCGGAACCAACCCAGGAAGCATAGAGGGAGTCATCATCCACAGAAACCTTACGATCTATGAGAATTACCGGAATCCCGGCATCCTTCGCCTCCTGAAGCACAGTGTCCCAGCCAGATTCCTCAATAGGAGAAAGTACGATATAATCCACCTGCTGGGAAATAAAGCTTCGGATGGCCTTGATCTGATTGGCCTGCTTCTGTCTGGCATTGTCAAAAATCAGCATGTAGCCGTTTGCCCTGGTGAAAGCGTCCTGAATGGACTGCGTGTGGGCACTTCGCCATACAGATTCGCTTCCCACCTGGGCAACACCTACTACGATCAGATTATCGTCCTCCGCAGGAGTTTCCTGCACTTTACTGCTCAAAGGGCTTCCCAGAAGGGCCAGTGCCATAAGCACAAGCACAACCGGCGCCACAGCCCAGATATTTTTTCTTATAAACTGTCTCATACGCCTGTCTCCTCCTGCTGTGGCTGTCCACCCTCAATTATCTTATTGTCATTCTGCTGTTTCGGATTATTTTCTATTTTTTTATTTGCGTCAGAATTCACGCTGTTGCTGACATCAACCGCTTTTGCTGTATCATTCCCTGTTTTCTCCACCGGAGCTTCCAGAATAGCCGGGATCACAATCTCCACTGTAGTTCCCTTGCCCTTCTGTGACTGGATCTTCATTCCATACTCCGGTCCGAAATACATGTGGATACGCTCATTTACATTTGCCAGACCAAAGCCCTTCTCCGTCTCCTGGCAGGGCTTCTCGATCTGCTGGCGAAGCTGTTCAAGCTCTTCCTCATCCATGCCCACACCATCATCCCGGACAGTCAGACGGATAATATCGCCCTCTTTTTCCCCGTGAATGTGAATACAGCCTTTGGCACGTTTATATTTGATTCCATGGTAAAGTGCATTCTCCACCACTGGCTGAAGGGTCAGTTTCAGAATCTGATATTTATAAATCACCTGATCCAGCTGAATGTCATATTCCAGAATATCCCGATAACGCATCTCCTGAATCTGGAGGTAACTGCTGATGTGTTTTTCTTCTTCCTTAATGGAAATAAATTCCTTCCCTTTGCTGAGGATTTCACGGAAAAAGTCCGACAGTGTAACAACCATGGTCACCGCTTCGTCCGGCTCATTGGACTCGATCAGCCACACAATGGTGTCCAGCGTATTATAAAGAAAATGAGGCTGAATCTGCTCCTGAAGAAGGCGCAGATCTGCTTTTCGCATTTTCCGCTCGTCTTCCTTCACCTTATCGATCAGAGACTGCATGCTTCCTGCCATTTTGTTAAAGCTCACTGCAAGCTCAGCCACCTCATCATCGGAATCCGCCTGGGCTCTGGCATTGAAATCACCCTGGGCAATCTTCTCCGTAGCCTGGTTCAGCTGACTGATGGGCTGTATAATACCGGAAACGATCATCACCGCACTGACTGCAACCACAATGATCAGCACGCCGATCAGCACACTGCACACCACCATAAACCGCCCGATCTGATCCTGCAGGGTATCTGTGACCTTGTCCATATAACGTGTCTGATAATAGATATAATACTGGATATCATCCTGGATCAGTTCCGTCAGAATGTAAATATTATTGTCCAGCTTCTCAATATTCTCATTGTATCTGCCCCCGGCAGAAATACTGTCCACAATATCGTCCACCCTTTTTTCCAGGGTATCAATATTGCGAAGAAGACTCTCCAGCCACAGCTTGCTCTCAGATTCTGTGGTAATGGCTGTCAGTCTGGTAAATTCGCTGCGTAATTCATCTATTAAAGTATATGGATTCTTAAGACTTTTGTCTGTTTCGATGGTATCCAGAGTGACGTAGCCAACAACCAGCTTATACAGGCTCTCGTCCATCTCTTCCTTGAAATTCAGATTGTAATTATTCGCTACAGTCATGTTGCTTACGATCTCATCATAAGTATTGCTGTAACTTGCCATCGAGGCAAGAAGATACATCACAAGAAGAATAAACGGCAGTGTTACCACTGCCGCCAGTGTAAGAATTTTCTTTTTCATAAAGTAAAACTTACCCCCACTCCCGCAGGTCCCCCGACCTGCAAATGCTGCTGTTCGCGATTTTTACCCAAAATAATTCGTCGAACAATACCTCAATATATTACATTATAATAAGCCTTGCCTACTGCACCGTCTCGATCATCTTCCCCACATAAGAATTCTGTACAAGCATAGGCTGCTCTTCTGCCCGCTTCATTTCCTCCTGGATACGGCCCTGAATATCCTGCAAGCACTCCAGCAGCAGCGGATTGAAGGTTCCGCACTCACCGGCCAGGATCATCTCCATAGCCTTCTCATGGGAAAATGCTTTCTTATAAACACGCTCGCTTGTCAGTGCATCATATACATCTGCAACAGAAACCACCTGAGCTGCAATCGGAATTTCTTCCCCCTTCAGACCATCTGGATAACCCTTGCCATCGTAGCGCTCATGGTGCCATCTGCAGATCTGGTAAGCCACCTTCACAAGCTCTTCATTCTGATAAACACCCAGGCTCTTCAGCATGGAAGCACCGATCAGGGTATGCTTCTTCATTTCCTCAAACTCTTCATTTGTCAGTCTGCCTGGTTTATTCAAAATCTTCTCGTCGATTCCCACTTTACCAATATCGTGAAGGGCAGATGCAATTGTGATCATGTACTGGTCAGACCATTTTAGATCATATTTGTCTGTTTTCTGCATCAGTCTGTCCAGCAGAAATCCGGTCAACATCTTTATGTGCTGAACGTGCTGACCACTCTCTCCATTACGAAATTCTACGATATGGCTGAGAATATCTATCAAAATTTGACTATTTTTTTCTTTTTCTCGAATTTGATCCGTTACAAGTGTGATTAGGCGCCTCTGTTTTGCGTATAATTTAATAGTATTATATACACGCCGGTAAACAACCTTGGCATCAAACGGGCGGCTGATATAGTCTGAAACTCCCATTTCATACGCCCGGCGTATATATGATTCTGTCTCCTCACTGGAGATCATGATGACCGGAATATCCTCGATCCAATGGTTCCGGTTCATCTCCTCAAGAACTGCAAAGCCGTCCATGCCAGGCATTACAATATCAAGCAACACCAGTGAGATTCCTGCACCATACTCCCGAAGCACGGAGAGACATTCCTCCCCACTGCTTACTTCCATAGTCTTAAAATCATGGTGCAGAATCTCCGCAAGAATATCACGGTTCAGCTCAGCATCATCCACGATCAGAATCTGCTGTTTCAGCTCATCACGATTAACCTCTGCGCCGTCTGCATTTCCATCTTTTATCTCATTAGACTCGGTTACCACCAGATTCTTACGGGTTTTCGCCTGGTACATAAAACGGTCAGCTCTTCCTACCACACTTCCGATTGTTTCATCTGCCCCGGCAATTGTACCTCCAATGCTCACAGAAAGCTGAATCCCTGCATATCCCGGCACAGCAGCCAGATGGATCTTATCATGGATTTCCTGCAGTCTTCCGGCAAATTTCACTTCCGTTACTCCAGGAAACACCAGAAGAAACTCATCCCCACCATAGCGGATCAGAATATCATCCTTACGGATATGCTTGCATATGGTTTCTGCAACAACAGTCAGTGCCATATCCCCGACATTATGTCCATATGTGTCGTTATAAAGCTTAAAATCGTCCAGATCGATCATGGCAATTCCAGCCGGTCCCATCTGGGACTTCAATTCTTCTTCATAATAACGTCTGTTGTATGCCTTCGTAAGAACATCCTGATACAGTCTCTCGTTATATCCGGTAAGGCTGCTGATCAGGCGCTCATAATCTTTCCGGTCGATCAGGCTGCTTTTATCCATTTTCTTCAAAAGCTCCATTACATAAGGATTACCGTCAATTTCCAGATATTTAGCCATGATCTGATAAATGTCATCTCCAATAAATTCCAGCTTGCACAGCTCTGCCTTCCGTAAAAAGGCTTCCATTGCCACACATCCCTGGCAAAAATGCCCTATGCACAAATCTGCCTTTTTTGTCTGTCCGCCCTCTGCTGCCAACAGACCTTCTGCATTCAATTTCTCCAGTTTATCCTGGTCAAGAAGCCTTACAAAGTTAAAAACCTTACGGTAACAGACCATCTCGTATTCTGCCTGCTCCATGGTGATTTTGTAATCTGATACCATACTTTATCCATCCTTCTTCGTTGTAAAGCATATTTGGACAATAAGCTTTCTCAACTCTTCCTCTGTATATGCAATATAATCTGGTTTTTCCATACCTTCCGGAACCGTATAACGGTGATGGTTCATCCAGATGGTCTTCCATCCGGCATTTTTTGCACCTGCAATGTCATTCTCCAGAGAATCCCCGATCATAAAAGTATTCTCCGGCTTCATTCCCCATTTTTCTTCTGCCATGCGGAAAATCTGCACATCCGGCTTGGCCACGCCCACACCTGCAGACACGATCAGCTGATCCTCTGTAAACCATTTATCAAGTCCCAATGTGTGAAACTTCTGAACCTGATGGGAAAAAGGTCCGTTAGTGATCACACCCATTTTCACTCCGGCAGCTTCGCATTCGTCCAGCAGTTGTGTCATTACCCCTGAAACATGAAGATGGGACTGATTCTCTTTATATCTCTTCTGGAAGAGCTCTGCCTGCTCTCTGGTAAAGGGAATTCCAAGGTCTTTCATAGTATTTTCAATTCTGTAAATCCGGGATTCATGAATGGAAACCTGTCCACTCTCGCTGAACAGAAACATTTCAGCGCTTCTTTTCCCGAAGATCCGGTAAAACAGCTCCGGATCCGGAAGCTTCCTGCCCAGACTGAACTCACAGGCTGTAAGCAACGGCTCCATCTGGCTATATAAGGTATCATCTATATCGAAAACCAGAAATCTTTCGTTGTTCATTTTACTGACTCTTTTCCTTGTTCGTATAATTCTTAAAAATATTATGCCGCAGTCTGCCGACAATAAAATAATTATACCTTTTTAAGGTAGGTTACGCAATCTGTTATTCAATTTTCTATGTGTTTTCTAACTATTTCAAAGCATAGTATGTTTGAAAAATCAGTTTCTCAATCGGCACGCCTCGCTTTGTGGGAAATTTTGCCCGAAAAAAGAGGTTCACCTTTTTTACAGATGAACCTCTCTCATTCTATTATTTATTTTATTCACATTTCCGAAGCTTTTTAATTCCAGCCCTCGCCGTACTGGAGACCTGAGCCGCCTTCGTTATTCTCCCAGTCTTCCAGAAGATTATCATCCTGGCTGCTTCCCTGACCGTCACCGTTGTCCTTGGAATCCGTACTCTGTGTATTTGTGTTCTCGCCAAGAGTTACAGTTACTGTCTCTTCTTTGTAACCTTTTCCATCCGGAACCTCAATGGTAAGCTCTACATCCTCACCAGGCTCGTAGTAGGAAAGGAAATCAACCAGCTGTTCCTTGGTTGTAACAACCTTGCCTGCAAATTTTGTAATGATGGATTTTGCTTCAATACCAGCCTCATCAGCTGCACCGCCTTCTGTTACGTCTCTTACAAGAACGCCTTCCGGAACACCGTATGCTTCACTTACTGCACTGTCAACACTCCGAACTGTGATTCCCAGAACACCGTGGTTATCAACTTTATCTCTGGTCTCCTCATTCATCAGGCTCTCCAGCGTATCTGTTACATCAGAAATTGCAATTGCATAACCGATACCCTCAACCGCTGTGGAAGCAAGCTTTGCAGAGTTGATACCAACAACCTCACCGTTCATGTTCAGAAGAGCACCACCGCTGTTGCCTGGGTTGATTGCTGCATCTGTCTGGATCAGGTTTGTAGCGGAATTGCTGTCGCTGTCATAATCGCCGACTGTATCATCAGAATTCAGCTGACGGTTCTTGGCGCTTACAATACCGGTTGTTACGGACTGACCATAACCAAGTGCGTTACCAATTGCAACAACCTGTGCACCAACCTTCAGGTCATCGGAATTACCGATAGTTGCAATCGTAATGGCATCCATTGTATCGCTGTCAATATCATCCAGGGAAACTGCTACAACTGCAAGATCCCTCTCGCTGTCATAACCTTTTACCTTAGCCTCACATGCTGTGCTGTCACAGAAGCCAACAGATAAAGTCTCCGCACCTTCTACTACATGATAGTTGGTTGCGATCAGAAGCTCGGAATCGTTCTTACCAATGATAATACCGGAACCGCTTCCCTGTACTTCTCTCTGCTCAGGAGAGTAAGCACCGTACTGACCAAACATTCCGTAGTAGTTCTGAACCTCTTCTACAGATTTGGTTGTAATGGAAACGATACTTGGCATTGCCTCTTCTACAATATCAGATACATCAAGGCTACCCTTTGCTGTACTCTCATCTTTGCTGTCATCCTGGGAATCATCCGATTTCTTCTCGGATTTCAGCAGCTCAACTTTACCTTCGCTTGCTGCCTGTACGTTCTGCTCATAGCCTGTCAGATAGTTAACTCCTGTATATGTCCCTGCTGCAAGGCCGCCTGCCAGTACTGCGCAAAGACTAATGCTTGCTGCCTTTTTAAGTTTTCTCTTTAATTCTTCATTTCTATTCTTCATGATAAAAGCCTCCTTTAGAAACTCCTTTATGTTCTTTTCATTTGATAGTTCACAGTATATAGACAATTTGTGTTCTCTTTGTGGGAAAAATGTGTTTAAATTGTTAAATTCCGCCTTTTAATATTAGAGCGTGTTTGAAAAATCATTCCCGCAATCTGCACGCCCCACTTTGCGGGAGATTTCACCCGAATTCGGTTGCCGTAGCCCGCTACGGCGCCCTCATCCGAGCGAAATCTCCCACAAATTGTGACGCACATCTTGCAGAAAGCCTTTTTCAAACACGCTCTAGCATTAAAAAACCCGGACTGCAAGGCAATCCGGGTAAAGAACAATCATCTTTATTTGTTCGGCATGATCCAGAATTTCATGGTCGGGTAGCTGAGAACTACCTGAACCAGAATGTTCAGAACATTTGCGAGTGTAGGTGCAAGTGCTTCGGAAATACCGATGTTTACGAAAAAGCTCTGGCTGTAAGCCGGAAGTGCTGCGGATACAAGCACCAGCACAACTGCAAGTACAATGTATTTCGGTACAGCCTTCTCAAACGCTGCATTGGATTTGAAAACCAGATTCTTCTGTACAAAGAAGTTTACGGTCTGAGCTGCTGCAGTTGCAACCAAAAAGCTTAAAAATCCACATAAACCAAGATTGGACTCGATATTATCTGCGTAATTGAACACCAGAAACTTAAATGGTGTATTTGCAAAGCTTTTGAAAATAAAACCGGTACACAGCCACATGATAATGAAGTTTGTAATAGTTGCACAGTTGGATAATACGTTAAATTTAATAAATTCCCAGATATTCGGGTGATCTTCGATTAACTGTTTGATTTTTCCCATAATGATACTCCTCCTATTTCTGCTCTTCCAGATCTTTCTCATACTGCTTGTTCAGCTTCTGGTTTCTGAAAAATCCGCTGATTACTTTTCCAAGTCCGCTGAAATGACCGTTTACAACCTTTAGAAGTCCCTCTACCATTTCCATGGAAACCATACCGCCTGTCATCTTGGCGATTGCACGGAATGGCATGTTGTACTGGAACAGGGTGTTCAGATCCGGAATTCCCGCTGCCTCGCTCTTTTTCAGCTTTTCACCCAGCTTCTTACAGATGAAGCGGGCAATTCCGTTCTTCGCGTAATACATCTGGCAAAGGGCATCGTTCATGCCAAGCTCGCCGCTCCAGCTTCCGTCCGGAATGGAATGTCCCAGGATCGTCTCGTACTCCTCATTTCCGATCTGCTGGATTTTTCCCTCCACGTAAGAAGAAACGCGGTTAGTATAGTATGGCATTACCTCAGTGGTTCCGATAATGGCAAGAGAATCCTGAAGACGGATATCCGCACAGCTTGCACCGATCATAATGCTGTAAACGCCGCCTTCTACTTCCCATTTATTTGTCTTCATATTCCAGTAACGGAATGTCTTGTCGTCGAACTTAATGGTAACGGTTTTCTCCTCGCCTGCCTTTAAGAACACCTTGGAAAAACCTTTCAGTTCCTTGACCGGGCGGAAAACTTTTGCTCCCGGAAGTCCTACATAAAGCTGGGCAATCTCTGCACCATCATACTTTCCGGTGTTGCGAAGGGTAAACGTCGCCCCATCCGGCTTCACCTGAAGATTGTCATATTCAAATGTAGTGTAGGAAAGACCATATCCAAATGGATAGTTTACCGGCACACCTGCGGTGTCGAAGTAGCGGTATCCTACGTAAATTCCCTCTCTGTACTCAGAGTTCCGCTCCTGTGACGGATAGTAATTGTAAGAAGGAGTATCCTCATATTTCTTAATGTAAGTTTCAGCAAGCTTTCCGGATGGGTTGACTTTACCGGAAAGAATATCAAGCACTGCACCTGCACCTGCCTGACCCATGAGAGCGGTGTGAAGCAGGGCTTTGAAATGATGGTGCCATGGCATTTCAATAACAGAACCTGCACTGATGATACCAATCATGTTTGCGTTGGCTTTTGCCAGCTCCTGGATCAGGTTGATCTGGTTCTGCGGAATGCGGAGATGCTTGCGGTCAAGACCTTCTGTCTCGCTTTTCTCGTTCAATCCGAAGAAAAACAGAACCACATCAGAACGGCGGGCAAGATCTACGGCCTCTTTTTTCATAGCTTCGTCTTCCTTGCCATCGCGCTGATAACCGCGTACAATTCCAGTCACAGAGATTCCGCTGGTCTCCAGCATGTCCTTGATGGAATCTACTTTTGTGGAATTTACCATGGAAGAACCTGCGCCCTGGTATCTTGGGTCAAAAGCGAAGTCACCGATTATGGCTGCCTGAACCTTCGCTCCAACCGGAAGGATTCCGTCCTCATTTTTCAGAAGAACTGCACTGTTCTCGCAGGCAAGACGTGCCAGCTTGTGGTGCTCCTCATGAAGGGCTTTCTTGTCTGCCACTTTTTTATAATGCTTTGCATTCTCGGTGGTGGTAAGTACCAGATCAAGAAGCTCGTCTACGCGCTCGTCAATGTCCTTCTCGCTGATCTTGCCGCTTTCTACGCTGGCAAGAAGCTCTCTCGCTGCATCAAGTCCCGGAGTCGGCATTTCCAGGGTAGAACCGTTCTTTACACCGAGAGAATGGTCGTTAGAAGCACCCCAGTCAGTGATAACAGAGCCTTCGAAGCCCCACTCGTCACGGAGAATGTCTTTCAGCAGATGCTCGTTTTCGTTGGCGTAAACACCGTTTACCTCGTTGTAGCTGCTCATAACCGTTTTCGCGCCACCCTCTTTGATGGCAATCTCAAAACCGGTGAGGTAGATCTCACGGAGAGTTCTCTCATCTACCACTGCGTTCATTGCCATACGGCGAAGCTCCTGGCTGTTTACAGCGAAATGTTTTGCGCAGGCTGCTGCTCCTGTGCTCTGCACACCGCGGATAAAAGCAGCTGCCATTTTTCCGGAAAGATAGGGATCCTCGGAAAAATACTCGAAGTTACGTCCACAGAGAGGATTTCTCTTAATGTTCAGTCCAGGTCCAAGAAGAACGTTTACGTCTTCTTCCATGGATTCTTCACCAAGGGCAACGCCTACCCTCTGCTCCAGCTCTTCATCCCAGCTGTTTGCCATAGCTGCCGCTGTAGGAAAACAGGTTGCCGGTACTGCTGGATTGATTCCCAGATGATCTCCTGCTCCAGCCTGTTTACGCACACCATTCGGTCCGTCTGAACAGAAAATCGCCGGGATATCCAGACGCGGGAAATCTCTTGTCTGCCACTCGCTTTTTCCGCTGAGGAATGCGGCTTTTTCCTTCAGGGTCATGTTATCTATGATATTCTGATATTTCATGCTTGTGATCGCTCCCTTCTATATTGCCATAAATATAACATAACCCCGTCTGTAAAAGACGGGGTTATCACAAACTGTCAATATATTGCACAAGATGCATTAAAAAACCATTTATTTTTATCCCAGCACTTTCTGCAGCGTTTTCTCCAGCACCTGCAGATTCACAGGCTTGGAAAGATGTCCGTTCATACCGCTTGCCAGGGAACGTTTCACATCCTCGTCGAAAGCGTTGGCGCTCATTGCGTAAATCGGAATCTTTTTGCAATCCTCACGATCCAGATTCCGGATGGTCCGGGTTGCTTCCAGTCCGTCCATTTCCGGCATCATAATATCCATAAAGATCATATCGTAATATCCGGGAACGGATTCTTCCATGCGCCGCACAGCTTCTTTTCCGTTAACTGCCTGCTCGGTTTTAATTCCGTAATTTTCAAGAATCGTACAGATAATTTCCATATTCAGCTCATTATCCTCAACCACCAGGATTCTTTTTCCCGGGAAGCTGATCTCCTCCGGCTGGCTGGTGACCGTAGTCTTCTCTCCGCTTACCGGCTGAAGCTTCACGTTAAAGCTGAAGCTGCTTCCCTTACCAGGCTCACTTTCCAACTTAATATCGGAATCCATCATCCGCACAATTCTTCTGCTGATGGCAAGACCAAGACCAGTGCCCTGTTTTCTTGCATTTTCAGAATTATCCGCCTGCTCAAACTGCCGGAAAATAAGCTGCTGTTTCTCAGGTGCAATTCCAATTCCATCATCCCTGACCTGAAAATACAGATTGGAAAAGCCTTTCTCTTCTTCTGTCTCGCGAACGGTCAGCCACACATGTCCATCTGGTCTGGAATACTTCAGCGCATTTCCCAGAAGATTTACCAGAACCTGGTTCAGCCGCAGGGAATCTGCCATAAACCAATGGTTTTTCAGCTGGATATCTGCTATATACTGAATGTTATTTTCGTTCAGCTTCGCTTCCAGCAAAGGACGAAGTCCCTGTATCATCTCCATGAGATTGCATTTTTCTTCGATCAGCCTCATCTTTCCGCTCTCAATCTTGGACATATCCAGAATATCGTTGATAAGTCCAAGCAGATATTCCGAGGAGTACTCGATTTTTCTCAGACAGTCGATCCGCCGCTCCTCAGTCTGTCCATCTTTCAATGCAATCTCCGTCATACCTATAATACCGTTCATAGGAGTACGGATCTCATGAGACATACGGGCCAGGAAATCCGATTTCGCCTTAGCTGAAAGATCGTGACGCTCCAGGTTCAACCGGTTCTGAATAATTGCACTGATTTCTTCCAGACACTTGCACTCTTCTTTTTTCTCCAGAACATCCTGGTCAATGTCCTGGAATACAATACTTCCGGAATACTGTCCGTTGTCTGTCATATGGAATACAATATCGTTTCTGCCCGAAGCAAAAGGCTGAATCAGCGGCTCTTTCCGTATGCTTTCCCCGGAGGTCAGAAGCTGCTGCATTTCCTGGGTCTCCACAAAGTGCTGATATTGCTTCTCAGAACAGTGGACCATACCGTCCCAGCCATCCTTTTTCTCCCAGGTTTTCCAGCAGTACAGCAGGTTATTTACCATATATTCCCCATTGAAATGGGTGATCACAATGTCTGTCAGATGGTATTTCTCCTGCAGCTTCAACGCCAGAATATCCAGAACCACAGAAGTATCACCATCTCTGTCAAACAGGTTCAGAGCTATAGAGGAAAGTGTCATTTCCTTCAGACGTTCCAGAGAAGCCACCTCCGCAAATGCCACATCAACAGCACAGGCTTTTTCCTCAGTTGAAAGCTCCTCATAGAATATAATTTCCTGCTTTCCATGACGTGCAGCTGTAAGAGCAGTCTTCGTCTGTTCAAGTGCCTCAGACAGCGAATTTCTGCTGCCTGTAACTGCGATTCCACATTTCAGGGAAAGGGACAGATGCTTCTCATCTGTAAGCGCCCCAAACTCCTTTTCCAGTCCCTGCACACTTCTCACGATCGGTCCGGTCGTACATACCGGCAGCCATACCAGCATCTGGTCTGCACCAGCCCTGATATAAATACCACCGTTTAAACCGTCCTCCTGGAAGCGCTTCGCCAGCAGACCGGCAAACTGCTCCAGGATAATATCTCCGAAGATCAGGCCATAGCGCTCATCGATTTTGGAAAACTGCTGGATTTCCAGAAGTACCAGTACTCCTTCCGGGTCATCCCGACACAGTGTTTCCACAACTTCCAGTCCGCTTCCAAGGCGGTAAAAAGATGTAATGGAGTCATAAATCTGCTTTCTTTTCTGCGCCTGCTCCAGAAGCTTGTGCTGATGCACATTGTGAATACAGCCAACGACCCTGCTGCGCTCTTTATTCTCATCAAAAGTAATGCTTCCGGATAGATTTACCCACTGAAATTCTCCATTGGCATGCTGCAGACGAAAGTCAACATCCAGAACGCCGTCTGAGCTTTTTACTGCGTTCACCAGCTTTGCCTTATCTGCCGGATGGATACTGTCATTATCAAGAAATTCCGGATGCTTTCCGCAGTCCCATACACCGTCATTGCCTTTACTGTTAACTATTTCCAGCAGTTTTTCCTTACATTTGTAGGTAAAAAAGGCATCCTGGGAACTTTCTACCGCAATCCGATAGCGCTCCTTTTCCTCCAGAAGCTGATTCTCTGTCTGCATCTGGGTATCCGTCAGATTCTCTATCACTTTATGGAGCTCATCAAGCTCCTGAATACCTGACTCCTGAAAACCGTGAATTCCCTTCACTCCGCCTCGTACACTCTCCACCAGATGGTAAACCGGTTCCGTCGCATACTGGACAAGAAAATAAACCAGAATAACCGCCATCAGGGCACTTCCCAGAATCGCTCCCAGAATTCTCTCATAAACATCGGAAATCAATCCATACACAGAATCCTCTGTAACAAAACCGCACAATGCCCACTGCGTATCTTCATACGGCACATTTCTGCTGTACTGCGTAAGCAGTATCAGAATAGGAAGAAAAAATATCCGGCAGTTCTTCTGCTCCTACTTCTCCGTTCAAAGAGCTGTTGACTGCTTCCTCAAGGTCGGATACGGAACCCTGACTGTAGCTCTCCACGTAGATACCCTCCTCTTTTCCAACGGAGGCGTTAAATTCCTTTACAAGGGTGTCAAACATTGCCTGTTGGGCACCGTTGTAATAATGCCAGATCGTCAGGGACACCGGGTGATCCGAATCCAGCTTTACAGATTTACCGCTTCCGTCCTTGCTGCTTCCACAACCAGCTAAAGATGCGGTCATTATTGCGATTAACATCATTGCCACACATTTTTTCTTCATACTCTTTTACTCCCTCACGGCACCTGATGCCGCAGCTTAACTCAATATATACTTCTGCCTGCAGCACTGTCCAAAGACCGGCTGACATGGCAGACCAGAGCGTGTTTGAAATTCCAAATCTTCAAAACAAAAAGCCCCTGCAACAAGTAAAATGCATCGCTGACTTCTACGGAATACAATATCCTTTCCAGCGTTTTTACATGTCACATGGGTAAATTTATAACGCATAGGCTTATTATAGGAAATGTGAGAAAAAGAATCAATAAATATTCATGAAAAAGGACAGAAAATATTTCATTCCTGTCCTTTCAAAATATACGTTATTTCACAGTCACCTTACACTTAACTGTTTTCTTCCCTGCTTTCACCGTAATTACGGCTGTTCCTTTTTTCTTTGCAGTAATTCTGCCCTTGGAATCCACCTTTACTACCTTGGAGGAGCTGGATTTGTAGGTGATTTTTTCTTTGCTTGTTACTGGCTTTAAAACCGGTTTCAGGGAATATTTCTGATTTTTCTTTAATTTCAGTGTTTTCGGCACACCTGTAATCTTTGTGGTTTTTACAGCGCTTTTCTGGACTTTTACGGTAACAGACTTTTCATATCCGCTGTTCAGGTATATGTGAATACGGGTTTTGCCTGTAGTTTTACCGGCGGTAATGTTACAGGTTCCATCTGAACTAACAGATACATCTGCAATACTCCAGTTATCAGTACTCCAGGTGGAAATGAAATCTCCCTTTGCAAGCCCGGTTACTTTCAGACACTTCGTCTTCTGTCTGGTCTTCAGCACAATACTGGACTGATTCAATTTCATTGTTGGCTGCAGTCTGTCCCGGGTAATTTTTGTTTCCTGCTCGCCGCATGCACTGCAGGTACGTGTCTGGACTTCTTCCTCATCCACAGTTGCTTCCTGGGTTACTGCCCATGCAGAAAATTTATGTCCGGTTGCTTTTATTGTAGTTCTCTTTTCCGTATCGCAATATCTGCAGGTGTATTCATCGACTCCGTCATCTGTACAGGTTGCATCTTCATGCCATGACCTTACCCAGCTATGTCCGGTTGCCGGAATTGTCTCTTTCTTTTTGTCACCACATCTTCTGCAGGTATAAGTTTTTTCTCCGTCACTTTCACAGGAAGCATCTTCTGTTGTTTCCCCACGGTTCCAGTCATGACCAAGTGCCGGTGTTTCTTTCGTATAGTAATCACCGCAAAATTCACAGATTTCTTCTTCGGATCCTGAATAGGTACAGCCACTCATTTTTATCACATGTGACTTGTAGGAATGAGTATGGTTCGGATTGTAGCTGTAATATACGGTTGTATTTGAATCACAAATGTATCTGGGCTGCCACGTGCTGCTATTTGCATAGCAGCGGATACTTCTCAGCTTGGCACAGTTTTTAAACGCATCATTTCCTATAGATGTCAAACTTGCCGGGATTTCTATGGTTTCTAACGCATTACATCTGCCAAAAGTCTGATCTCCAATTCTGGTCAGGCCCTCTGAAAGCTTTACACTTGTCAGACTGGTACACCCCTGAAATACACCGCTTCCAATGCTCGTTACGCTTGCAGGAATAGTTATGCTTGTCAAACTGCTGCACTTCCAGAATGCCTGAACTTCTATAGAGGTTACCGTTCCCGGAATGGTTACGCTTGTCAGACTGGTGCAATTGCCAAAGGTCATACCATCTATGACGGTTACGCCTTCTGGAATTGTCACACTTGTCAGATTGGTGCAGCCAGTAAATGCGCCGGAACCAATGCCGGTCACTCCTTCTGAGATAACCACACTTGTTATCTTAGTGTTGCCAGCAAATGCATCATCTGCTATGCTTCCAGTTCCGGAAATTACCAGTTTCCCATCATCAGACAAGGTATAGGTAATTCCTGTGTCTTCTCCATCTGAAAAAACCAGGGCTTCGTCTGCTGTTGCCGCTTCCTCATTCTGCCATTCTGCAGCTGCTTCCATGCCAGACGCATCTGAGAATGAATCCTCTGACGGCTGATCCTCCGCCTGATCCATCTCCGGAGTCTGAACCTGTTCCTGAACCTCATCCTGATTATCCAGACCCTCATTCTCCACTTCGTCAAATACTGCTTCTGCTACTTCCTCAGAAGAAAAATCAGCTCCACTTACTGCCAGTGCTGCTCCGTCTGCACTTGTGATTGCCAGCAGCAATGCTGCGGCCAGTGCCAGTCGTCTGTTTCTCATACGCTTTACCTCGCTATTCTTTTTTTCGTCTTTTCAAACACACTCCAGAGGCAAAGATTTTTCCATTAATATCTGCTGTATAACACTAAACACTTCCCCAAAATGGATAACCTGCTATTCTGCAAATGAGCCAGCAGCATACTCCCTCCCAAAATTTGTCAGACGATTAATTTAATGATAGCGTAAAACCGCATTTAAAACAATTAACTAACAGCATAGTATAGACGATAATATCAAAAAAAGACAGAGAATCTTTCATCTCTGTCCAAAAGTTTGGTCTCATAATTATAGCAATGCACAACTTTTATACATTACAAGCCTACCGTTCACAACGTAAACCAAAACTATTTCTTCAATGTTTCATTCATACTTCCCATGCGGTATCCCTGGAGATCCATGGTCACGTATGTAAAGCCATATTCTTTGAAGGCTTTCACGATCTGGTTGCGGTTCTCCAGGACTTTCTGGAGTTCATCTGGCAGTACTTCAATTCGTGCCAGTGTACCATGAATACGCACACGTAGCTGATGAAATCCCAGATCCAGAAGAAGCTGCTCTGCCTTATCTACCATGCCAAGTTTCTCCTTCGTGATGGTCTCGCCGTACACAAAACGGGAAGAAAGACAGGCGAAGGACTGTTTCTCCCAGGTGGGAAGGTCAAGGTCTTTGGACAGGGCGCGGATGTCTTCTTTATATAATTCGCTATGGCGCAGCGGGCTCTTAACTCCAAGCTCTGCAACAGCCTGTAAACCAGGTCTGTAATCGCCGTTGTCGTCCATATTGGAGCCTTCTGCCACTGCATTCAGCCCCTCTTTTCTGGCAATGTCCCAAATTTTCTCAAATAACTCTTTCTTACAGATATAGCAACGATTGGCAGGATTCTGGCAGAAGCCCTCAATTTCCAATTCTTCAGACTCTACTGTAATGTGTCGGATTCCTTCCTTCTCACAGAAGGCTTTCGCCTCCTCCAGTTCTCTCTTCGGGAAAGAACAGGACATGGCAGTAATCGCGATACATTTATCCCCCAGCACATCGTGTGCTGTTTTCAAAAGAAACGTGGAGTCCACCCCGCTTGAAAAAGCCACAGCCACACTTCCCAGACTGCGTAAGTATTCTTTTAAAGCTTCGTATTTATTCTGCTGCTCTTTGGTTGCAGTGATTTCGCTCATATGATTATCCTCCCACGGCAATATGTTGCTATTTATGTTACTACGAATTATCCTAGTATGTCAATGGGATTAATTGTGATTTTCTTCATCATCCTTAACTTAAACGCCAGGTTCATTCCCCCTGGTGTTCTTTCAGTCTCTGTTCAGCTGCGATCCGCTTGGGATGTTCCGGTGGGTAGCATTCCCGGAAGCCTTCCACGGCGGCTTTCAGATATATATCTTCTTTTTCTTCATCTCCAAGTGCACGGTAAACGCGTGCCAGATTCCAGGTAGGCTCTGCAACTGCCGAACCTACAAGTCCATTTTCCTTCGTAAGCTCCAGCGCCTCTGTCAGATATGGGATCGCTTCTTCCGGTCTTCCCAGGTCCAGGTAGACTACACTCATATTGTTGTCCACCATCAGAAGCATAGAACCCTCACGATAGCCATTCTTAAGCAGCTGATTGCGAACCGCAAGATGACATGCCAACGACTCTTCCCTTCGTCCGGCGGCATTGTACATTCGTGCCAGTTCCTCTGACATGGCAGAATACATCTGATTTTTCTCACCACAGTACATTTTGCACCTGTCCGTTGCTTGTTCCATACAATAGGCGGCTTCTTCCATATTCTGATCCATAGCTGCAAGCTGACCACGAAGCTGCCATATTGCATACTCACTCTCACCCTGACGCTTTCTTTGTATCTGTTGTATCTGCTCTATTTTTTCCAGACAATCTGCCAGCTTTTCTTTTTCCTGAAGAAACATATGACATTCTGCTTTTTGATAAAGAAAATCCAGTATTCTCTGGCTATGCCCCCATTGTACACACATGAGGATTCCACGTTCTGCCCACATTTCAGCCTTTTTCACATTAAGCTTCAATATCTGCATATTCGTCTGCAAAAGCGCATATCCAATTTTATAATCAATATTATCCTTCTGTTGAAAAATTAAATCACAGATCTCCCGGTAACACTCATAATTACTGCTTTGCTCCAGCCTATTGCAAAAATCACTTATAGCAAACAACATCCATTCCGATGATAGCGTTCTCTTTTTCAGCTGTTCGCGGAAGAGTTCTATATATTCTTCGTTTTGTTCAGGTTTTGTCTCTGTCAGACACGCTACCATAAACTTCGTCTCATTGGAAATCTGTGCACATCTTTTTTCCAGTTTCTGGATTTTCCCGCACATAGGAACCGGCAGCTCCAGATATCGGGCAGCCTCTGCCGCCAGTGCCACAAGCTGGCCACTGACCGCTCCCTGTACTCTGGAAATTCCCTGGAAGACAAGCCACGCAATTTCCTCCATACGAGGATCCTCGTCTTTCGATGCCTGTTTCGGGAAAAAGCACTTCTGTGCCCGTTCCCAGAATGGCTGAAACTCAGCTTCTGAAAAATCCTTTGTACACAGACTCTCTGCAATTACAGGATGCATACGGTAACCATTTCCCGTATCTTCCAGCCAGCCGAATTTCACCAGTCTGCCAAGCGCCTCTCCCAGAGTTTCGTTTTTCTTCAAAAATCCCTGGAAAAACATCACAGTAAAATTCCGGTCAATTTCCTGATACGGCAGAAGCGCGAACATCCTCGCCAGCTGGCTTCCGGTTTCTCCAATATCAGCCAGTTTGTACAGCCCACGGTACATATCAATGAGTCCGGACTCTTCTGCAACATCATTCCAGTTATTCTGCAGCTCTTCTTCCAGATAATCCCAATTACCAAAATAGTAGGTCCCCGCTTTTCCAAGAAGCTTCAATGTCAGAGGATGCTGAAAAATCTCTTTTTCCAGCAAACGACTCAGCCGGTCTTTTTCCTCTCTGGAAAGTATTTTGTTGTAATTGTCACGAAAAATCAAACTTAAGGCACTTTTTTGCGGTGTCTTTATGCCAAATGTAGTAAACCCATCCAGATGTTTCTGACGTGAAGTAACAAATATAGTGCACGGCAGATCTTTCAGTTCTGACAGGTAAGGATCTTCCTCTTCCGTATGGTTCATATTATCCAGAAAAAGCACTGTTTTTTCCTGATGCTCTTCTGACAGATGATAGATACTTTCGTGAAATCTTTCTTCCACGCTCTCACCAGTAAGATTCAGAAAACTTCTGGAAAAACTGGCCGCCAGATTCTCCTCATACTGAACAGCTGCGATCCGGCACTTTACTTCTTCCTGCTCCATCCAGCTCACAAGCTGACGCATGAGTTCTGTTTTTCCAATTCCTCCAATTCCGGAAATCAGATACTTTCCGGAATTGAAGAACATCTCTTTCAAGTCATATAACTCTTCTTCTCTGCCAAAGAAATGGCTGGCTTTCACAGATTTCCGGAACAATTCACAGTTTCGCAGGGTGAGAAAGCTCTGCCTGGTTTCCCCGGATTCCTGATAAATACAGCTCCAGATATATTCCGGCTTTAAGTCTTCACGGTTTCTTACCAGTTTCATTTTTGCCCCGGATATTTCCGGCCCCGCCATCGCGTGCAGACTAAGCAGGGTAAACAGCCAGGCATCCCCAAAGGACTGGGAAAAATCCTTCTGTTTTTTCTCTATATAATCGATCCAGAAGATCAGCTTTTCCCCACACTCTTGGGACAGCCATGGATCTGACTCCATGACCATGCCCAGAAATTTTCTCAGCTTCTGTACAAACACAGAATGGTTATAATTTTTCTCTTTCAGGAATTTTTCAAAAATCAGTACCTGACTGCCAAATGTCTCCGCATTCAGACCTTCCAGTATCTCCTGCATATAAACCTCATACAAGGGAAAGCTTTCCTTACGGTTACAGAATTCCGAGTGATACCGGTTCTGGCTTCCGCTCTTTCGAAAAATCATTTTTCCGTGTTTCGTACTTTTCCACTCATAGAGAAGACATTCGTCCCAGAATTTGACCAGGGTCAGACCCTTTTTACTTTTTTCTCCTAGAATTCCGGTAGAATAGACCGGATAATCTTTCACGGTAAACAACCGATATAAGTTTTTCAGCGAAAGCAACACATTTGCCTGCTCATCTTTTTTCATGTCACGTTCTCTCCGGTTGTAAACACAGTTCCTTTTTTATTACTGTCTGCTGGTCACCTGACCAGCAGCACTTTTTACAGGTAACTAAATACAACAATTGATTTCTTATTTTTTGATTGTAATCTTAGCTTTCTTTGTGTACACGCCAAACACCTTCTGTTTCTGCTTGTTCAGCTTATATGCACACGCACGTATATAATAGGTATGTCCCTTCGTCAGGTTCTTCACAGTTACCGTATTCTTTTTGGATTCCTTGATGTCCACAATATCATAAAGATTGGAATCTGCGGTAACCACAAACGCATATCCGGCAGCACCTTTTACCTTGGATGCCGTAATGGTGATCGTGCCCTTCTTGTTATTCTTTACACTGATCTTCTTTACCTTCGGCACAACATAGGTTGTAAACTTAACAGCCTTGCTATACTTTCCAGTAGCCTTCTTGCCACCGCCCTGTGCGATTGCTCTTACTTTTACATAATAGGTCTTTCCAGATTTCAAACCGTAGATCAGTTCATTGTTTTTATTTTCCTCGACAATATAATTCTTTACCTTCTTCTTGAATTTCTTGTCAGTGGAAATTGTGATCTGATATCCGGTTGCACTTGCAATCCGCTTCCAGGAAATCTTGGCGCCATCGGTAAGCACATTGGTGGCCTTGGTTCCAGTAACCTTCGGAAGCTTGGACGGAATTACGGTGTTCTGGTTGCCATTAGATGGATTTGGTGCTTTGGTTGGCTCTGGGGCTTTGGTCGGGTTCGGGGCCTTAGTCGGTTCCGGGGCTTTGGTCGGGTTCGGAGCCTTGGTTGGCTCTGGGGCCTTGGTCGGTTCCGGGTTCTTAGTCCAGTGTGCATAAAATTTAACACCATTTACTAATTCAGACCCTGTTGGTGTATAAGGATTCTCTATCTTATCCTCATACCAATCCATCCAATAGTCAAAGGTATAGCCTTCACGGGTAGGATTGCTCAGACTGATACTGTTTCCTCCTACAAAAGTGGATGGATTGGAGCTATTATTCGTTCCACCGTCCAGATCATAGGTAATCGGAAGCACATCGCCATCCTCATAATAGAAAGTATAACGGTCATTAAAATAATTATCAACATAGGAATTTCTTACAACATATAATTTACAGCTGTCTTTGATGGAATCAAAGGCATAATAGTTTGAATGATCCCCAAGGGAAGCCAGGCTTGCACGATCCAGATCCAGTACCCGGGCCGGAATATGGATTTCTGTAAATTTACAGGAATCAAAGGCAAATCCGCTTAACAGAACCACATCTGACGGAAGTGTATAGCTTCCTGCCCAGCTTTTTCCTGCAGGATAGCAACAAATATTATTGCCTATAACCTCTCCACCGTAGGTTTTGTAAACTTTGTCATAAAGAATACCATCTTTTGAGAAAAAGATGGAGTTTCCTGCATCTACCGTAATGGACTGCAGATCTGTACAACCCTTAAAGGAGCCGTCCCAGATGGATTTCACATCAGAACCAACACGGATGCTTACGATACCACTGTCAGCGAACTGATAATGTAGGCTGTCTGTTCCATGGATATATACATTTTCAAGATGAAGGTTCTTGCAGCCCATAAATGCAGCGTCTTCAATGCCTCCGCTTACACTTGCCGGAAGAGAAGTAAATCCGGTAAGGGCGGTACATCCCTTGAATGCATAACTTCCGATTCTTGTCAGACCATCTGGAAGATTTATGGTTGTAAGGTTTTTATTATCTGTGAATGTCTCAGAGCCAATTTCTTTCAGAGTAGATGGAAGTGTTACTTTTTTCAGAGTTTTAATATTTACCATATGTCCCTCTGTAGGTTCTCCCTCTTCATCCCATTTTGTCCACTCAGTTGTATCAATTCCATTTATATAGGTAAGACCTTCCGCAAAGGAAACCTCCTCCACAGATTGCTCGTCTCCCATATCCAGATAGGAAGGGGCGTTGTAAATTCTTTTCAGATTAACACAGCCTTTAAAAGCCTCCCCATCAATTTCATTGTATGCTCCCGTTGGTGGAAGTGTTATTTCTTCCAGTTTATCACAACCCAGGAATGCCCATTCGTCTATTTTTACAGGCTGAGCACTTCCCACTGCTGCATTAAAATATACGATCTGAAGATTTGTACAACCAGCAAAAGCTCTGTATCCAATGGATAATGTAGGGTTCTGTGGAAGCTGAATTGCCGCTATTCCCCTATGATTATAAAACGCATCTCTCAGTACACAGCATACACTGTCAGGAAGAATCACCTTATATAACATATAGTCACTGCTTTTCCCGCCATAAGTGAAGCTATAATATGCCTCGTACGGATTAGTTTTGTCTGGATCGCAGTAACCTACTCCAATTACTTTCTTTGCCACACCATTTTTATATACAACACTTGGAAACTGCAATTCCATAGAAGTCGCTTTGTCTACAGAACTAATAAATGCCTCTCCCTTTGTTCCATATTCATAGGCATTCCAGATCTGTCCCTTACTGTCTGTCCAGGAAAATCCTTCCTTATCCCACTTTTCCGGTTTAAAGTTAAAGAACTGACCGGAGTCTGCATGTACACTCAGCGCCATGCCAAGGCACATGATAATGCCCAGAAACAGCATTTTGATACATCTTGAAATTTGTTTTTTCACTCTTTCTTCCTCCCTCATTGTTTCAGTCATTTCCCTGTAAACGGTAACACAGCATCCTCTGTTTTCTGCAAAATTCATCAGGAAAATTCACTCTTTTTTCTCATAAAAAGAATATCATATTGAAATTTTTGAAACAATAATGTTAAGGAAGGTTACGGTTTTTATGCACAAGATTGCTTTTTTTATGCATATAAAAACCTATGGAAAATTATGGTCATGAATCTTTGGGTACACAGATTGATGGAATAAATTTTCAAACACATTTTAGAGCATGTCTGAAAAAGGCTTTCTGCAAAATTTAAATCTGAAATAAAAAAAGGACTGCCACTTCCAACATGCATCTTTCGCATATCAGACACGACAGCCCTCACTGGCATCACGCCACTTCCTTATTTATTGTTCATAGATTTTACAAAAGCATTACTGTCCACTCCGCTGCCCAAAAGCTCTTCACGGAACGCAGCCAGCCATAGACTCTATTACTCGGTAAACAGTGGTGTAGAATAATATCTGTCACCAGTATCCGGGAGAAGTGCTACGATCACTTTGCCCTTGTTCTCAGGTTTCTTCGCATACTTGATTGCAGCGCTTAATGCAGCACCAGAAGAGATTCCAACCAGGATTCCTTCTTTGTGTGCAAGAAGCTTCGCTGTGGCAAATGCCTCATCAGCCTCTGCTTTATAAATCTCATCATAAACATTGGTATTCAGAACATCCGGAACAAATCCGGCACCGATTCCCTGGATCTTGTGCGGACCTGCTTTTCCCTCAGATAATACCGGGGAGGTAGAAGGCTCAAGTGCTACAATTTTCACATTCGGGTTCTGCTCTTTCAGATATTCGCCTGTTCCGGTAAGGGTTCCGCCTGTACCAACACCTGCGATGAAGATATCAACCTTTCCCTCAGTGTCCCTCCAGATCTCCGGACCTGTAGTAGCCTTGTGCACTGCCGGGTTCGCCGGGTTCACAAACTGTCCTGGGATGAAGCTGTTCGGAATCTCCTCTGCCAGTTCGTTGGCCCTGGCAATGGCACCTTTCATTCCCTTGGTTCCATCGGTAAGAACAAGCTCTGCGCCGTATGCTTTCAAAATGTTTCGACGCTCAACACTCATGGTCTCTGGCATGGTGAGGATGATTCTGTATCCCTTAGCTGCTGCGATAGATGCCAGACCGATTCCGGTATTTCCAGAAGTTGGCTCAATGATTACGGAACCTTCCTTCAGAATTCCTTTCTGCTCTGCGTCCTCGATCATAGCCTTGGCAATTCTGTCCTTAACGCTTCCTGCCGGGTTAAAGTATTCCAGCTTCACAAGAACAGTAGCTTCCAGTCCAAGCTCCTTCTCAATATTAGTAACCTCTACAAGTGGGGTGTTTCCGATTAATCCAAGTGTTCCCTTATAGTATGCCATATCCATTCCTTTCCCGGCGCCTGCGGCCGCTTTACATTTATTCGAGGTGATGTCGCCGTATGGCGGCCCGCCTGTTATGTCTGTATCTGCCCCCAGTAACTGCCAGCTTGCTTCTTCGCAATAATTGTCGATATTCCGTATTGATTTACTGGGTTATTTATTCGTTAAATGGATATTACCACTATTAACCCACTATGTCAATAGGTTTTTGGGATTTTATATAAGAAAATAGATTGGAGCGTTACTGTTCACTGGTAACATTCCGCGAGGTGTTTTTTGTGAACAAAGTTCACAGTAACATTAGAGCCGTCGCGTAGCGACGCTTGTACGATTTCTATACACTACAAAATCTCCACAATATACAAGAAAAGTACACCCAGTACTAATTAACACGTTGTGTTGTTTCGTGTTTTTAGCTGAATGTACCTTATTTTAAATAAATTATCACTCCTCTTCCTCAGCAACTTCACAGACCATCTCATATGCATCTTCCAGCGCGTCCAGAGCCTCAGTCAGTGTATCGACTTTCCTTACATCTGCGCCATCATCCTCATACTCCTGGATCAAATCTGAAAACTGGTCTTTCAGTTCCTCCATGTAATCTACAACCTGCTGTAATTTCTCTTCTTTTTCCAGTACTGCTGATAAATTAATAATTTTTCCCATAGTATGATGTCCTCCGCTTTCAAAAAAATGTTTTCTAAAGGTTTTTCATATTTTCCAAATCATAACATGTCCGAAACGTTCTCTCAATATTTCGTTTCAAGTTTCGCCTGCAGATTATAACGTATATTTTACAGAAAACCTTTTTTCAAACACGCTATAAAGTTTTTTCCTTTTATAATTATAACGTAGTCTGTAAATTCTTTTACAGGATTCCGCCCCGCATGCGCCGTCTCGTACTTCGCCAGCTATAATTTGCAAAAGCATCCTGGATTTCCTTTCGCTTAAGACGACTGATGGGGATTTCTGTCTTATCCGACAGCTTCAGAATATCCGTAGGCATAGCCACGATTTCCCTCATGGAAACCAGCGCCCACCGGATCGGGCGGCAAAACTCATTGGCTGGCAGAACCTTTTCCAGATCTGCCATAGACATGGAAGCATCTATCACGCCCTTTTTCGTGTGAATTTTCGCTCGTTTTCCATCTGCTTCTGCATACAGAATATCGGAAATGTAAATGCTCTCCTCCAGCCGTCCCACTTTCACGTTCACAGTCCGCAGGGAGTAGACACTGTCAAAAAAGCGATCCAGAATGTGAAACAGCTTCTCTTTTCTCACTGGCTTCACCATGTAATGAAGCGCCTCAATATCAAAGGCCTCTGCTGCAAACTCCGTACTGGTGCTCCCGAACACAATCTGCACCCGGCTGTTTCTTGAAATCAGCTTCTTCGCCGTCTCCATACCGTTCATCCCACTCATAAAAATATCCATAAAAACCAGTGAATAAACGGATGTATCTGAGGATAAAAATGCCTCCCCGGAAGAAAATTCTTCTATTTTCACATATAGGTTATTTTTGTCTGTGTATTCCGAAAGCAGCCGGGTGATATTCTCCCTGTCTTCCGCAAGGTCATCACAAACCGCTATTCTTATCTCCTGGTTCATGTGTTGTTCCTCCCATAGAATCTGTCTGAGGTCTGTTTCTGAATCTGCCATCCCTCATATTTCTGCATAATAAATGCCGCATTCTCCGGGTAAAAATCTGTCTTTTATGATTCGCTCAGTTTTTGAAACATTTCCAGATATTCCTGCTCTACTTCAACAAACGGCCGCACTGTATAATCCAGCTCAAAGTGCAGCTTCGGTGCATCCCCCGGTTGTTTCTCTTCCAGAAGAACCTCTAAATCATACCAGAGAAGATCATCATCGATTTCTTTCAGACGCTGCGCTTCTTCATCAGTCAGACTGCTTCCCAGAAATTTCTTATAAATCACCTGAAGCAGCTGCTCTTCCACCTCACGGTATCTGGGCATCTCCTGCTTCAGCGGACGGGGCACATCTGACATATAGCACTCGCTGGCATCATGCAAAAGACAAGCCAGCGCCTGACGATTGGAATACCCTCGCCCAAGAGCCTCCTTCGCACAGCAAATACAATGCTCCCCAACAGACCAGAAAGAACTTACATGTCCATTTCCCCTACATGTCAGCGACAACGCATGTGCAATATCCTGAATATCGATCTTCTCCGCCTCCGGATGAACCGGATTGAAATGGTTTCTTGTGTATGTGGTTATGTAACTCATAGGATGCCTCCCCTACTGCTCTTTTCTTTTTCTTGCAAGATACTCATCCAGTTCTTTCTTGATTTTCTCCGGAATCTCCCTTGCAACCGGACACACTGCTGCATTTGCAAAACGTTCTGTAAACTTCACCAGAAAATCAATATCCCCCTGTAGCTGCTCCATGGACATAACCTCCTTCACATCATAGCGGCAATGAATTGGTGCCACATTGGAGCTGGCAATTCTGGCAAAAGAGAGTGCCGGAATTCCGCTGTCTGCAAAAGGTGTAGAATCACTGGAATACACTCCGGTCTTTGCCTCAATTGGAAAACCGATTTCTGCTGCCATATAAGATATATAATGTGCCAGCTTATCCTCTGCGGAAACACAGGAGATAAATTTACCCATGTAAGTTCCAATCATATCCAGATTAATGTTCAGCACTATTTTGTCCAGTTCCTCTTTATGCTCCTTCACATATGCTTTAGAGCCCAGAAGCCCTCTCTCCTCACTTCCGCAGAATACGAAACGAAGACCATAGTTCAGTTCTTTTCCCTTCAGCTGTTCCATAATTCCAAGCAAACCTGCGCAGCCACTCATGTTGTCATAAGCGCCGTGGGATAAAGAAGTGGAATCGTAATGGGCACTAAGCACAATAAACTCGTCCCGTCTGCCAGGAAGCTCTGCAATTACATTGTGGGACTCTCCGTCGTACTCTTTCTGGGAAACCTCCAGGCGAATATTCTTCACCTTATTTTTCACCAGTTCTACTGCCTGGCTGGAATGGATCATGGCGCAAAGAACTTTCCGTTCTTCCCCTACAACGGCTTCGCGCAGATCGCGCTGGTCAATATCTGTATTTGGATAATACATATTTCCGTACTGGAAAATAATTCCCTTTGCTCCTGCTTTCATCAGATCCTGGTAAACAAAAAATCCCACTCCCTGAGTGTCCATCAGTACAATTTTATCTTTTGCACCTGCTATGGAAACAGGATCCGTTCCCGGCATATAATAAAGCTCTCCCTCTACGCTGCCGCTGCCACAGCAGTTAAACGCCTTACAGGTGATTTCCTTCCCATCTGCAAACAAATGCGCAGATTCAATCTCTCCCATAGCAACCCGGAAAGCCTCCAGCCTCGCTGGCACTCCCAGCGCCTCGCACTGCGCTTTCAGAAATTCAGCAACCTGCAGTTCCTCCTTCGTGCCACTGGCGTGGACGAAATCGGTGGATTCGAAAATATTGGATAAATTCATGATGGTTTTCTCCTTTGTGAATTGAAGATAAAATCTCCGGCTCTCAGAGTGTCCCTGAGAACCGGAGGTTTGTTTTTATAAATTTCACTTAAGTTTATAACATTTTACGTATTAATACCTTTCATCGTGATTTGTTTCCCTTACTTAAATTTAGTTTTCGGTTACATTTGCTCTTTTTTCAAGTTCTCTTTTTAGTCTTTGAATTTCTAATTCGGCCGCTTCTGCCCGCTTTTCAGCCGCTTCTGCTCGTTCTCTTTCTCTCTGTGTATTTCGTCTTTCAGCCTAAATGTCCATTTTCTCCATGTTTTCAAACAGATAACCCATTCCACGACCTCCAATCTCGCCCATCATCTCTCTTGCTTATTCCACGGGCACATTCATCTTTATTAGTAAAGTCCATAAAATCTTCTTATAAATTTCTTTTATCGCTTCCGGCGCATTGCTGTAAATAGAGTTGATTTGCTGGATACATCCTTGATATCTTCAGGCTGAACATTCGCAAACAATGGAATATTCGTATAATTTCTCAAAAACTGGCTGGCAAGTGTATCGTTTTTGAAAATCTCACGGCTGTTCACATCTCTTGTATGCAGCTCCGGATGGTAAGCAGTGTCTCTTTTTCTTTTGTTCTGTGGCTTTCTGCTCATTTTTCCTCCTTACGCAGGAAACGCTTCACAGATCAAAAGATATCTACAAGTTCATAGTAACACGCACAAATTCAGAATACAAGAAGGGACCATAAAATTTTCACTTCATATGATTGACCATAGAATGCCTTTTCCAATGTTTTACTAATAGTGCGTTTAAAGATTGCATCCAATCTCCTTCTTGACAGTCATGCTTCTTTTTATATCTGTCTCCCCCCACAAATAACCAAATATAATATGTACACTCCTTAATTTACTTTAAAAGAAATAGCCATGCGAGCCCCCTCGCACAGCCATCTCATATCTTTCATATTATTCAATTTCCTCACACAAACGGATTATAAAATCTCCCCCACCGTATCGTCACCGTCATGCTGACTACCAGCAGCAGCACGCCAACTCCAATTGCCACGAAGTCCCTTTTCTCAAAAGGTCTCTTCATATACCACGTTCTCTTCTTATCCTTTCCGAACCCACGCAACTCCATTGCATTAGAAATAGTATCAATCCGATTCAGGCTGGTGAGGATCAGCGGTAGAAGAATATTCACCGAATTCTTCAACCGGGCAAAAAAGTGCTCGTTTTTTCCAAGTTCTACGCCCCTTGCCTGCTGAGCCTGGCTGATGCTGTGGTAGTCACGCTGAATGTCTGGAATGTATCGAAGCGCAATCGCCACAGAATAACCCACTTTATAGGAAATTCCAATACTGTTCAGGCTAGCAGCAAACTCACTTGGGTTCGTTGCAGAAATAAACAAGATCGCAACCGGCAGCGCAACAAAATATTTCAGAGAAATATTCACCATATAAAACAGCTGCTCTGCAGTCAGATCATACCGCCAGAACAGGTGGCAAAGCACATGTCTGGTGCCATACAGCGTCGTTCCCTGGTTAGGATCAAACAGGAAAATAAACAGATTATTCAACACCAGAAATACCAGCATAAAAATCATCATAAACCGCACTTCGCGGAACTTAATCTTACTCAGTTTAAACGCCGCCAGGCTCACCGCAAACAGCCCAAGCAGTACCCACGTATTATAAGTAATCATACTTGCAAAAGTAAAAAGCAGGAAAAACGCCAGTTTGGTGGTACCTGTCAGCTTGTGTATCACACTTTCCCTTGGCAGATAATTCAACACTGTCTTAGCGGCCATGGCTTCGCACCTCCCTGTCCTCCTCAATAAAACGCTGCACAAACTCTTCCGCCGGACTGATTCCCAGCTGGTTCGCCAGGGTAAAAAGGCTTGTCTCCTTCAGTGCCGCCTGACGGATCAGCTGTGGATCACAAAGAACTGCTGCCGCGCTTCTATCCGCGATCAGCCTGCCATCTGCAAAAACCAGTGCCCGGGGCGTATATTCCAGCATCAAATGCATATCATGGGTAATCATCACAACTGTTACCCCTTTTTCATTCAGCCCACGAAGGAACTCCATAATCTCTGTATAATGGCGAAAATCCTGTCCCGCAGTCGGCTCATCCAGAATGATCAGTTCCGGATCCTGCACCAGCACACTGGCAATGGTCACACGCTTCTTCTGCCCGAAGCTAAGCGCCGATACCGGCCAGTTCCGAAATGGGAAAAGTCCGCAGACTTTCAAAGTTTCCTCCACTTTTTCCCGAATCTCTTCCTCGCTTTTTCCCATATTGCGAAGGCTCAGTGCCACCTCATCAAAAATCATGGTCTTGGAAATCATCTGATTGGGATTCTGCATCACATAGCCAATATGTTTGGCTCTGTGGCGGATATTTTCCTGCAGAAGATTCCTTCCCTGGAAAAGAATTTCACCGGAATCTGGTGTCTCAAAGCCGCAGACCAGTTTGGAAAAAGTAGATTTCCCGGCACCGTTTTTCCCTACAATGCTGACCATTTCACCCTTGTGGATTGTAAGAGAAACATCACGTAAGGTCTGACTGCCTCTCTCATAACCAAAGGTAAGATTTCTAACTTCAAGCAGCGGCTCATGTTCTTTCTCAGCCTCTGCTGCCGGGCGGGACCAGAACCAGTCTGTCATTTTCTTCCGGTCTGCCTTATCTATCACAACAGAATCAACATGTGCCGGTTTCTTCGCAGGAGCAAGTTCCACACCTGCATAACGCAGTGCAGTAAGATAAAGGGGCTCCCGGATTCCATTTTCTTCCAGAAGTCTGGTGGACAAAAGCTCATCCGGATGAAGATCTGCCAGAATTTTTCCATCGCCCATAAGAACGATACGGTCCACATCTCGCCACAAAACATCCTCCAGACGATGCTCAATGATCACCACCGTAGTATCTGTTTTTTCCTGAATCTCGTCGATCAGCTCAATAGTCTGCTTACCTGTAGCCGGGTCCAGATTGGCCAATGGCTCGTCGAACAACAGGATTTTCACCTGATCCACCATTACCCCCGCCAGACTGACGCGCTGCTTCTGCCCTCCGGAAAGCTCGTGGGGCGCGTAATCCAGATGATCCTGAATTCCGACCAGCTCTGCCGCGTGACGGGTGATCTCATGCATTTCATCCTGCGGCATGCAGCTGTTTTCCAATGCAAAGGCAATATCCTCGCCAACCGTCAACCCGATAAACTGACCATCAGGATCCTGCAGCACTGTACCTACATGTGCAGAGAGCTGGAAAATGCTGCTCTTCGGCGCATCCACACCATCCACAATAAGTTCCCCGCTGCATTCTCCTGGATTGGAAAAAGGATTCAGGCCATTGATGCAGCCTGCCAGAGTACTTTTTCCACAGCCGGAAGGACCTGCGATCAACACCCGCTCGCCAGGATAAATATCCAGATTAATTTCCTTCAGCGTAGGCTTTTTCTGTGCCCGGTACTGGAAAGAAAAGTTTTTGAAAGAAATAATAGGAGATTTTTTCTCTGTCATATAGTACCTCAAAATCAAATATCCTGAAGCGAATCCATCGTCAATTTGTAAACAATGTGACTGCTTCAGAACCACTTAACAATTTGCATCTCTATAAGTGTACACCTTACACCATCTCAAAAGGATAACACGAATTTCTTAAATCCACAATAAAATTTCTTACCAAAGTTTATCTTATTTTGCATAAATCTTGCGAAATTTACTTTTTGGATCCAATAAAATTATGCATCAAAAAAGACCCTGCCACAAGTTTCCCCATAGCAAGGTCTTTTACAAATTTCCCTTTCAACTTATTCCTGATCCAGGGAGCCTTTCTTTGCAATTGTTTTTGTATAAGCCAGGATCAGAAGACCGCCGACTACAACACCTGTGATGGTGTTTGAAACAGCGGCGAATGCACCCTGTGCAAATACTTTGTTTGCCGGTTCAGCATAGATTACAATGTCAAGTACAGGTGCAACAACTACCCATCCTACAACATGTGCGATCACGTTTGCAACTGTGAAAACGGCAACTTTGCTTTTTCCGAAATCGCCTTCCTGAACCTGAAGCTTCTTGGCGAACAGACCGATCACAACACCTACAAATGCAGATGTGATAACCCAGCTCCACCATGGGCTTCCACCCCAGGACAGGTCGATCAGTGTATGTCCGATGAAACCAATGAGTCCGCCTGCAACCGGGCCATACATTGCTGCAAGAAGTCCAAGTACTGCGTACTGAAGACTGATGTTTGTGTTCGGAACCGGACTAGGGATCGCCACAAAGCGTCCCAGCACAAAGAACAGTGCTGCACCGATACCGATAGCAACTACGGTTTTGATACTATTGTTGTTTTTCATAGCTCTTTCCTCCTACTATGTGTCTTACTAGAGCGTGTTTGAAAAAGGCTTTCTGCAAGATGTGCGTCACAATTTGCGGGAATGTTTTTTCAAGCAGGCTCTAACACGCTATAGTATACGCTTTATTAAGAGCTTGTCAATCTGAATCCACAGTATTTCAGCCTTTCACCGGAATCTTAAACACAATTTTCGTTGCGGGCTGGGCTTCTGTTACGGCGATGCAGGGCATATGACCGTCTTCAGGAGCGTAGAAGCCGAACATTCCAGCCTCCAGAAGAGTGTATCCCTGCTCCGGACCACTTTTATAGAAAATAATGTCAGCTTCCGGGGTGCGGTCATCCTCTACGGTAAGCTTGCGAAGAGATGCCCAGTAAATTTTCTCAGTGCCTTCTACAATGTACTGAAGGTCGCAGTATTTCTTATGGGATTCCATCTGTGCACCATCCAGGGACTTCGTGGTATATTTCTGAACCAAGGCAAAAATGCCGTTTTTTAGGTCGTATCTGCCTTCTGGAAGGTTCTCCTCTTTCTGTTTTTTGATAAACTGCTGAACCATGTCAGCGTAATCTTTAAATTCCTCATATGTATTCAGTTTGTCTGCGTAATCTGCAATCATGATAAATCCTCCTGTTATTTTTTACTGCTCTTCATACTCACAAATATAACTCTGCCCCATCATACCATAAGGCTTCAGCACCTTCCCATCCGTATGGAACATTCCCTCGGTGCGGAAATCAGCCCAGCTGATTCGGCTGCAGCCGGTGTAGGACTGGTGGAATGGACCGAACATGTTTCTTGGGCTTCCGGAAACCTCGATTTCCAGAGTGTTCTCTTCTTTTTCGAAAAGACCAGTTACATCTGTGACACAGTTCTTCTTTTCGAAATGAAAACCAGCTTCCTTGCCATTTACTCTGACTTTCAGAAGGGTACCTCTCCACTCACCCAAATGAAGAAGAACCTGCTTATCGGAGATTAGCCTCGGTACCTTGTACTGATAAATCATTCCTCCCGGATAGTTTACATAACCTTGCATACTCCAGTCGCCAGTATGCAGAATTTCTTTTTCCCTGGAAATATTGCCGGACATATCTACGGCGAAATTTCCAATTACGAATACGTCTTCCAGTTCCCGCTTTTGGTCGTAGCTACCTTTTATGGTAATCCGATGCCCCCCTTTACTCAAAGCAGGAAGTCCGAAGCAACGCATGTCTTTGTCAATAAACCACTTGCCGGTCTGCGCACATTTCACGCCATCGAAGTAAACTTCCAGGTCATAAGGCTTCTCAATCACAAAACTGCATTCACTGGAAATGCCTTCTGCAACATTAAACCGGAAATGCATGGCAAATGGTGTTCCATCTGCCGGATGTGGCTGATCCACCCAGGTATATCGCTGAGGTGCACCGTTATAATAAACCTGCTGCATGCGCAATTTCTCACGAATTTCCTTCTGCGCCTGCCAGATTTCCATCTCTGCGGACTCATAGACGCTTCCTGCTTCTGACAGTCCGCTGCCATGTCTGAATTCTGATACCTGCTCTACAATTGCGTCGAGATCTTTATCTTCCACCATAGCATTTCCGTCACAAATTTTATTTGCTGAAGCAGTCCCCAGCTCATAAGTACATTTATCTATCGTCAGCACATTCTCCATAGTTCTTCTTAATTTCGCGTCCGGACCAAATGTAGCCAATACGGGATCTGTGTAATGCGGATGTCTGTATGGGAATGTGGCAGCTTTGCTCACTGTCATTTCATGCACCGCATTTACGCCATCAGAAACAGCCGCCAAGTCCACAGCAGTAGTGTCTTCCACAACTCCACATTTGTTTTCAACACTATATTTCTCTTTAATAATCTGACCGGCCCTCATTATTTTCTTCACAAAATAAATTCGGCTCATCCCCGTCTCGAATGTCCTGGTAAAGCAAACGCCCTCTCCATCCGCAACAGTTTCCACCTCACTAACTTCCCCTGTCAGCGGGTCAAGCTCTTCCACAGCGTCTCCACAGTCTAGTTTTATGTAAACCTGATGTGCATTGTTCCGATCGTGATTTGTCAGGAAAAGAATATGTCCATCTTCTGTCTTTCTCAGCATGGAAAGAATCTCGCCATCCTCTGCGCCGCTGGCATTTCGCACAGTAAAATCTTTTCCGGTGCATTTCGCCACAGCTTCCGTCAGCTCCCATTCATGCTCAACCGTATGAACAAATGCTTCCTCATCTAAAACATCCCGGATATCACCATATTTTCCACACACTTTCCTGCGGTCAGATTTCTCTTCATTTACATCTTCACTGTCTATTTTTTTATCCCATCTCTTAGCAACGCAGATCTGCTTACTACCAATCCGTTCTCCTTCAATCATCACCGGATACGGCTTCAGCCAGATCACCATTCCACCAGCTGCAAGAAATTCCTTCAACAGCTTCACCGTGTTTGCAAACAGATTGCTCACTCCCGGAACCACAACCACCTGATAGCTGCACTTTCCTGCCACAAACATTCCATCCTCAACCTTGCCGTCCTGCTCCAACAGGATCTCATCTCCAAAATCAAAATCCACATGCCCTGCAGTCAGCGCTTTTGCGATCCGGTTATAATACTCACCTTTTCGATTTAAAGAAGTAATATGCTCATCCAGCCATCCCATATTCATTTCCAGATGATTGAAATCCTCCGCCCGGTCACTGCGGCACTCGGTCCAGATGCTGGAAATCGGATGGATCATCAGCACCTTCCGCACCGGCTCACCCTGAGAAAGACACAGCGCCAGACGACCAAAATAATTCTCCATCTTATCATTGTCATCCCACCAGGTATTCTGATAGTTGAAAACCGGCGGATAGTCCCTCTTCCTGCAGCCAGTAATGGAATACAGGGCAAGATGCTGACAACGTCTCGTAATTCCAAGCGCGAACTGCCAGTCTCCCAGCCATTTCTGAGTAGAAAAATCCAGCTCCCAGCCAGTGCAGCCGTAAGCCTCACTGATGGTCATGGAACGTTCATACTGATGTGCCACGCTTGCACACTGTTTCACAGTCAGATACTCATCCGTCTGTGCGCCAAGAAGATCAATTCCAGGATTATGCAGATAACGAAGCTGAGGCATCGCCGCACCGCACACACGAGTCTGATAGCCCAGGTCGTTCTCATATAAAATATGTCCCGTAGTACGAAGTCCCCGTTTATCACACCACTCATAAACCTGTTTCATATAACTTTCTTCGAAACGCTGCGCCACCGTCTTCCAATAATCATGACGGATCTTCTCCGCCCCTTCCCCATCAAAAAACAGATAAGGCAGCTTCTCCTGCGGATCATATCCTCTCTTTTCAATAAAATACTCTGTAAATCCAATACTCCACGGAATCCACGGTCTGCCTTCATGGAAAACGCTGAAGAAATCACAGCAGTTTGGTTCATCTGTGAAAAATCCTTTCACCTCTTTTGGAAAACTTCCGCCAAACACTTCCTCATAATGCTCATGGGTCAACTTCAAAAATGTCTTCACGCTCTCCGGATTCAGATTATCTGGCGGCATCAAGCCGTTGTACCACTCACTCTTACCAGAAATCTCCTGGCGCAGAAGCAGAATCTCTTCATCAACACCGCAAGCTCCAGCAGCTTCCTCATAAGTCAGATATTCTTTCATCCTCTTAATAAATCTGCCGTCCGCTTCTGTCTGAATCACATAAATACCTTGAAGAAACTCTGTCTCCATAGTTTCTTCCACTGCCAAATCTTCACCGCCGTTCCTGCCAGACATGGAATTTTCGTCCACGCTTCGATTCCCGCCACACATTAACGAATCCGAGTCCCCGGTAACTATCCTTTCTTCCTCGATACTTAGCTTCGCCGGTACCGCCACCTCCCCGGCTTTCCCGCACTCCATCGTCAGTGCCCTGGCTGTAAACTCCGCTGGATTTACCCTGCTGACCTTACCTCCTGCAGCCCCCGACGGCCATTTATCCTCATCATATATCCACAGCTCCAGATCATTTTCCCGGGCTTTATCCACACAAAACTTCACATCCTCCATCCACTCTGTGGAAAGATACTCCGTCTCCAGCCCTTCACGGGAATGAATAAAAAATCCCCCCATCCCCGCCTTCTTAAATCCCTCTATCTGCTCTCCCAGATTCTCCTTCTGAAGCCTGTCATTCCACCCCCAGAAAGGAGCACTCCGATACTCCTTCGGCGGATTCTCAACCAATCCCTTTACCTTATCCAATGTGCCCATCCTTATGTCCTCCTCTTATAGTCCCACATTACATTATTGTTCTAAATTCCCTATTCCATCATCACCAGCACCGTCGCTTTTATTGTATCCATTCGTTACCAATACACAGCGTTTTCGCAACTGATATTCCTAAGCGGGGCATTTCCAGGTGCGCCCTTAACGGAGGCGAGATCCACTGCTTACGAAGACTTAATCGTGAAGGCTCTCCTGAACGATTTAGTCGTAGTTAGCAGTTAGCTCGCCGCAGTGTTGCACCGCCCCGCGTGGAATATCAGCTGCGAAAGTGCGTCCGGGTAACCGTGCCTCCCGATACAACAAAAGGGACTGCAAAACAGTCCCTTTCATACTACCCAAGTTCATATTTTACATGAAGTTGTTAGGTATAAACATAATAATATCCGGTACATAAGTAACCAGGAACAACAACCCGATCATAATAAGTACCATCGGCAAAATCTCACGTATAACACCCTTGATCTTCGTTTTTCCAAGTCCCGAAACAATAAACAACAGCATACCAAATGGCGGTGTGGAAAGACCGATCATCATGTTCAGGCAGATTACAACGCCGAAATGAACAAGGTCAATACCCATAGCCTGTACCAGCGGAAGAACCATTGGTACGAATACCAGCTGGATCGTACTTACATCAAGTACACAGCCAAGAAGCAGGAATACGATGTTTACGATAAACAGGAAAATGTACTTGTTATCTGTGATTCCCATAACCAGGCTTGCAACAACTCTCGGAACCTGCTCCAGAGAGATAATATAAGAGAACAGCATGGAAGTTCCGCAAAGGAGAGCCAGTGTAGCTGTGTTGGCAGCGGATTTCTTTATGATACCCCAAAGCTTTTTCCATCCCAGTGTTTTGTAAATCAGTGCAGAAATGATCAGTGCGTATGCAGAAGCAACAGCACCAGCCTCTGTAGGAGTACAGATACCGGAATAAATTCCACCAAGAAGAATAACAACTGTAAACAGTGCCGGAAGAGCCTGCAATGTAGCTCTCAGAAACTCTCTCTTGCTCATGACCACACCAGCCGGATAATTTCTCTTATGAGAAATAAACGCAACATAGATCATAAGAAGAATGGCAAGTAAAACGCCAGGAACCATACCTCCCATAAACAGCTTACCAATGGAAGCACCGGATAACATAGCGTAAATAACCATCGGAATACTTGGCGGGAAAATTGGTCCTACCGTTGCAGAAGCGGCTGTGATGGCACAGCTAAACTCTGCGTCGTAGCCCTCTTTTTTCATCTGGTCGATCTCCATCAGACCAATACCGGAAGCATCTGCGATAGCAGAACCGGTCATACCTGAGAAAATAAGGGAAATAAATACGTTAACCTGTGCTGTACCACCTTTTAATCTTCCAAGAAGACCATTACAGAAAGAGAACAGCTTGTCTGTTACCTCACCTTCATTCAGCACATTTGCCATGAAAATAAACAGCGGCGCTGCAAGCATGGTATAGTTTGCAAACATGTTACCAGTGATAACGGTAAATACCTGGCCCAGTTTGTCCGGAGCTGCAAGCAGAAAATATGTAATAGAAGCTGCAAGCATGGAAAAAGAAACAGGCATACGGATTATGAAGCAGATCGCCATAACCACAAACAGCATAATAATCGGCATACTCATGATTCTTTTCCTCCTTCCTTGTATTCTTTAAATGCATTTCTGATATTGATACAGGTTCTGACGATGATCTCAGCCAGCATATACATAAATGGTGCAAAAACAACTGTATATGGAAGCTTCAGAACTCCTGTTACCATTTTCTTTCCAACCAAGGACTGGAAACACGGTACAAAACAGGTTACCAGCAGGATTAAAAGAAATGTATTGTAAACTACTTTAAAAATAAACTGGGTACGAGGTTTTACAGCATCGTAAACCAGACCAAATACTACGTGTTCATCAGCTTCCATTGCCTTACCAACGCCGAAGAACATGGTCCACATGTAACCCAGAACAGATACCTCATAACTCCATGTTACAGGGGTTTTGAAAAAATATCTGGATACGATTGTTACCATAAAGGTAAGGAAAATTACCAAAAACGTAATGTTTGGGATAAAAACGCCAAGGAAATCGACGATCTTTTTCCCGATCTTTTTGAAATTATCCACAGTTTCCTCTCCTCTCAGATTCACTTTTCTGCCATCGGTTTGTTCCCTTTTGCATACACTACTGCAAAAGGTTTCACCTGTGCAGACAGGCAAAAAATCTGTTCTTTGTTAAAAAGCCCAGGCCGTACACACAGCCTGGGACTTTTCTTTGTTATAAGTCAGACAGATGTCTCAAGTTTTGCTGTCAATTCATAGCTAAGCACTATGTCTTGCCTGTTGTCACGACAATTCAGTTTACTCTTCTGCGGTTGTTGTATCAGCCATAGCCTGGATTTCGTTGTAAAGATCCATATCCCAGTCTTTGATCATATCTTCGTTTTCCATATACTTAGCCTGAACTTTTTCTTTAAACTCGTTGATGTCAGGATATGTAACAGTAAGTCCCTTCTCCTCAAAGAATTTGATCAGTTCAGCCTCTCTGTCAAGTCTTGCTGTATCGTTTACGTCTCTTGCATATTCCATAGCCTCAGTAACAGCTTCCTGCTGAGCCTCTGTCATGCTGTTCCATGTGTCACCGTTGATACATGGCATGATGGAGTCAACAACGTGGTTTGTGATTGCGATGTATTTTGTTACTTCATAGAATTTTGCACTCTCGATACTTGGAAGCGGGTTATCCTGTGCATCTACAGCGCCAGTCTGAAGTGCAGTATACAGCTCACTGAAGGAAAGTGGTGTCGGGTTTGCACCAAGTGCCTCACCAAGGAACAGCCATGCTTCGGAGTTCGGCATACGGAGAAGTAATCCGTTCATGTCATCGTAGCTGTTGATTTCTTTCTCTCTTGTGTTGATTACACGGCTTCCAAGATAGAAGCTGGAAAGAGGTTTGATGTTCAGTGTCTCTTCAATCTGTGGACGGATCTTGTTAAGTCCGATGTCACCGTTGAGAACGCTTGTCATATGCTCATAGGAGCTGAACAGATATCCGGAAGCAAACATACTGTAAGACGGAATCTGTGTTGCAATTGTCGGGAAGGAAATATATGCCAGATCTGCATCTCCGTTAAGAAGAGCATCGAACTCGTTCTCAGAAGAGAACAGAGAACCGTTATCGTAGCATTTACATGTTACGGAACCACCGGATAATTCCTCTACTTTATCTGCAAACTCATACATAGCCTCTGTATGGGAGTCACCGCTTACAGATACTGATGTAAAGATCAGCTCTACTGCCGGGTCATTTGCTGCTGCAGCATCTGCTGCCTGTACACTGATGCTTCCTGTTAACAGCATTGTTGCTGCCATAGCTGTTGATAATACTGCTGCCATTAATCTTTTTTTCATTCTCTCATCCTCCTGATTTTTACACACTATGTGTTTTTGTTTCCCTTTTTTCACGTATATTTGTAACCCCAATTACAAATCTTAAGAAATACCTTTCAGCCGGCCTCACGGTCCCCACCGTTCCGGCAGTTATCTCTGATTACTTTCCAAAAAAGCTCTTGCGGAAGGTCTCTGTGATCGCACAGAACTCTTCGATCTCTAATTTCTTGCTTCCTGTAAGAAGCTTATAATCCTGTCTTCTTGACTGAAGTGTCATCGGCACACCTACCAGATTCATATGGTATTTGCTGTTTACCGGATATACCTGGCACTCAACCATGGAAGCAGCGCCAAGGAAGTTCATAAGCTCCTGTGCTTTCTCCGGCTGCTCTTTATAGTTCTTGCAAAGCCATACATAAAGATCCGGATGGAAGTTTGCCATAACTCCTGAGTATCCTGCACATCCCATTTCCATGCTGCGAAGAAGTGTTGCTGCATTTGCATTGAAGATCTTTAATCCGGTGCCCTCAACTGCTTTGCATTTTGCTTCCAGCTGATCAAGATCACAGCAGGTGTCTTTCAGGAATGCAAATTTCTCAGTCTCTGCACACCATTTGAGAAGCTCTGGTGAAAGAAGTCTCTTGTATGGTGCCGGGCACTCATAAACACCGAACATATCTCCATCAATGTGATCCAGAAGATATTCAATATTTTTCTTAGCTACATCTTCGCTCTCGTTCTCTTTTGCAAACTGATTGGAAATGAAAACATATGCATCTACACCGGCATCGATTACAGTCTGAGCTTCGCGGATCTGATCCTCTACCTTCTCAGCGCAATGTCCGGAAGCAATTACTCCCATGTGCTTTGGTGTATTATTGATAATAAATTTTGCAAGTTCCACTCTCTCCTGTGGGCTCAGCTCAAACATTTCACTGGACTGACATACTGCGAAGATTCCGTCAACACCGTTCTTGTCATACCACTCAATGATTCGAAGGACTGCATCATAGTCGATCCTGTTGTCCTCTGTAAAAGGTGTGATCATAACCGGCCATACGCCGCCTGCAATTGTTTTTTTCATGCTCTTCTCCCTCTTGATGTTTACTTGTTGCTGTTCACCGGTAACGTTCCGCGATGTGTTTTTATGAACGGAATGAACAACAACATTTACTATCCACTGCAACCGCGCAATTGCTTTTCAACTGTGACTATAGTATAATATAAATAATTTGAAATTGCTTTCAGCAAAATATTTAGTACTATTTTATAACTTTGTACAAAAAAGAATACAAACCAGCAAAACATAGTGCGGTAAACAAAACAGAGTTACGGTTCACTTCGTTCACAGTAACACACTTCGCGGAACGTTACCAGTGAACAGTAGTAAAACAGACTGCAACACAATAATTCACGGACATAAGAAGAGGCGACTTGAATGGAACAGGAAATATTTGACGATTACATATGGAACGAACATAAAAAAATATTAACAGCAGATAAACATAAGATCCCGGGGCTTAGAAATCTTTCTCATTTTACACCTATGGCACCTGGCGTTCCGGTTCCTCTGCATTATCACTCTGATATCATCGAGCTTCATTTCATGGTGAAAGGCCAGCGCAAGACTTACGTTATGAAAGGCGGCGTCCGCACCAGCTACTGTGCTACCGGAAATAACCTTTTTATCACCAGACCTTATGAGCTTCATACTACAGGACATATTGCCCAGAACCGCTGCGAATTTTTTGCAATGCAGCTGGATCTGAAGGAGCACGATAATTTCCTTGGTCTGAACCAGCATTACAGCAATATTTTGTGCCATCGGCTTCTGAATATGGATCAGCACCTGTACCATGTAGGCAGTTCCCAGATTTCCATGCTGCGTACTGCTTTTAACCTGATTTCTTACGGAACAGAAGGCGACTCCATTGCCGGTGTCCAGTATCTGACCTGTGTACTTGCCAGCCTGAACTACCTGACTGCAGTTCCAGCCCAGGAAGAGATCAATGAACAGCTGAACAGTGACATCGGACATGCGCTGAAATACATTGAACAGAATATTGAAAGCCCCATTACACTTCAGGAGCTTGCCCAGGCATCCAACTATTCTCTTTCCCGTTTTAAAGCCAAATTTAAAGAGGAACTGGGAATTACCCCTGCGGAATACATTACCCTCCAGAAAATGGATCGGGCACAGATGCTTCTGAAGACTACAGATGATTCCATTACAGATATTGCTTACCAGCTGGGCTTTTCTTCCAGCAATTACTTCTGCTCTGTTTTCAAAAAAACTCTGAGCTACAGCCCGGCAGCATACCGCAAAAGCTTTTCCCAGTCATAGAAAATGCTGCAAAATCATTGCAAAAATGATTTTGCAGCATTTTTTTATTCCGCGTCCAGAGCGTGTTTGAAAAATCATTCCCACAATCTGCGCTCCCTGCTTTGCGGTATATTTTCCCGGATTCAGCTGCGGCAGCTGAATCCGGGCTCAATACTCTTACTATTCACTGGCTTTGCAATATCACCTGTTTAATTGATTGCAAAGGTCTGCTGTGTATCATAAAATCCGTCCTGATACATGACGTAGATTTCATAATTATCTGCATTCATTCCCTGAAGAGGCACCGGGATATTTTCATAGAAATCCAGATAGGTTTCCATATGCAGACGAACCTCTGTTGTATCATAAACATAAGTGTTCTTCTCCCCTTTGAAAATGATCTGGGAGATCTGATGATCATAAGTTCCTATATAAAGCACTTTTCCTGTGATGTTATATGTCAGGGTATCTGCCGGAAGCACCTGGTCCGGTTTCTTGTTCCACAGCCATTTCCAGGTCTTCACTGGCTGCCACAATTCTCCTTTGATATAATTTTCATCCAGCTCCATAGGACTTGCAAGATCGTTGTAATCAATCCGCATTTCCTCTGCACGGTAAAAGGTTTTCTTAAGACAGTACTGATTCAGAACCTTCTCTGTATCATAGTCAAACTCGTAGGTCATTCCCTTCCAGCCGTTTTCTGCATTTGCCACATGACCGCACATTCCAAAGAAATGATTGCTGTCAGCATCATAAATCGCTGCGGATGTAATCTTGGACCATACCGTAGGAATCTTCTTAATCTGCTTCACAGTACCTTCTGCCTCATTTACAGAATATACCAGCAGGTAGGATTCCTCCGTCTTATCATAATAGTCGATATCTTTCTTCCTTCTCCACAGGAAATGATTGTCAAACATGGTGATTTCCACAGTCTGGTCATCACTGTCCAGATCTGTATCAATCTGATATGCTGTATGCTGCTGGAACTGATAAATGAAATCACCATCTGCTTTCAGCACATATTTTTCATAATCTGTACCTTCCCAGAATCTTGGATCACAAAGAATCCACTGGATTTCCTTGGTTGTCCAGTTTACCTTGATCACAGATTCCAGGTTGCGGACGCTGAGCAGAATGGTATCTGTCTCCGGCTGATAGGAAACTGTATTAATATGTGCCCAGTCAACCAGATTTTCGTATTTACATTTAATAATATCCTGAAGTTTCAGTTCATTTACCACCGCACCTGTCTGTCGGTCGATCTCCTCAATTTTATCTTCACAGTGGCTCTGCATGGAGCTTGTAAGCACCAGAAGATTTCCTCCTGGCTCCTTCTCAATTACCTCATGGTGGCTTCCGCCGGAAAGATAATACATGTTGTAAGCTCTTCCCAGATAATCCAGCTCATAAAGATTAGTAGACTGGGGCTTCTCCAGGTTCGGAACATATCCGGCAGTATCCTGCCAGATCATTCTGCAGTTGGAAAGCATGTAAAGACCATAATTTCCAGTCTCTTTGTTCATATACCAGCGAATATCTCCCATGCAGTCATATGCAAAAGGAAGATGAGTGCTCTGTCCGTAAACCATGGTCAGATCATATGCAGATTCTCCACTGGTCTCCACAGGTTCGATCACATCCGTAAGAGACTCCGGCAAAGCTTCTGTCGTAATGGTGATCTCCTGGGAATCCTTCACTCTGCCGGAATCATCCAGAAGTTCCAGTACTACTGTATTATCCTCTCCCGGATAAAGACCGATGATGGGCACTCTGTGTGAACTGGCCGCATCTACCTCTCCGCTGATGTCCGCTGCTGCAGTTTTTCCTTTCACCGTAAAGCGCACTCCGTACTCTTCTTCTGTGTCAAAAAGTACTACTGCAGTTAATGGGGAAATCTGATATGGGTTGAGAATAACCATAGGATCATCCCATGTATATCCATTTTCCTGCTCTGCCTGCAGCTGCTGGTCAATCTCATAGGAGGTCGCCACCAGTGTTTTCGTCTGAGGGATTTCTGTCTGGATATCATTCGCGGAATCATCGTTTTCCTGAATGGAAATCGTGTCGTCCACATCCATGGTAACATTCAGCTTCTGACCGTAATAGCCATATTTTTTCTTCCGTTTTTCTTTTACAGAATAGGGAATTTCCTGATTAGTAAGTTTCATGTAAGTATTATAAATTCCCCGTCGCTTTTTCCAGCAAAGACCTGCAAACAATGCAAGCAGCACCAGAAACAGTAGCAGAATGGTAATTTTTTTCTTGTTGCTCCATTTTTTCATACTGTAAGCTCCTCAAATTTTTGTCGTTACGTCCGTACAGACTGCAAAGCCTGTAACGTCAAAATGGGTTCAAAACTCTTGAACCCAAATTGACAAATCTTATACTTATGCCTGGCTGTACATATATCCCGTATTATAAAGAACACCGTCCAGTTCCAGATAAATATCCCATTTCTGACCTTCCAGCCCGTCAACTGCCGTCCAGCCCTTAACTGTAACATTTGTTCCGTCATCTCCTTCAGAAGGAGTCTGTGTCAGCTGATAAGCTCTCTGGGACTCACCGCTTACCAGTATCATCTTTCCAGCCTGCAGATCTGCTGCTGCGGTCTTGGTCAGGAAGCTTCCGTTCACACTGATCTTGCTTCCATCCAGCAGGAAATTCCAGCCATCTGGCAAAGCCTCTGCAGTGCTCACATCAATGCTGCTTTCCTCATAACTTGTCTCTCCAAGAGAACCAAGCACCTCCGGAACTGCCAACGGATCATATTTGCCTTCTGTATAAAGAGGCATGCGGAAAGAACGATAGGTCAGCGCATTATAAGTATCACCGGAGATCGTCAGCTCAAAGCTCAGTTCTCCATTATCTACCTGGTCAATATGTGTGGTCTTGGTCAGTCCCTGTACAAACATATCTTTCGGGTAATAATCACTGCGGTTTTCTTCATCGCTATGCAGGTGGGAGCCAGCTGTGATCCACAGATGATCCTGTGTTCCATCCAGGGAAGCCACACCTGAAATCCAGTCCGAATACCAGTCGGCGCCTCGCTCTTTACCATACTCAGTTACCTGGGAAACGGTCATGTTCTCTGTATCAATCTGATAAACAACCGCACGGGAATATACGTTATCACCACTTACACGGTTATCGCCATCCACACGTTTTACCTTGGCAGTACCATTGTCAAAAAGAGCAATATCTCCATTATCCAGAATGGAAACATTATGCTGTGCATAGAACCATTCGAAATCTTCTCCTTCCGGAGTAAAGAAGTAAGACGGATCCACACCATCCCAGCCTGTAGGATCTCCAAGGATCCATGCCAGGGATTTGTCCTCTTTATTTACTGCTACAATGGCATCTTTGTGTCTTGCAGAAAGAAGAACCAGATCATTCTCTGCATCATAGGCAAGACCATTATTATGGAACCAGTCAGCTTCCTCACTTCCGTCTGAATCCATAGAAGCAGACTGTCCATCTTCCTGGCTGATGAGATCTTTCATGTCAAGCTCCCATACAACAGCACCGGTCTCGCGGTCAATTTCTACCACGTAGTCCTCAACTGTGCTTAAGTCCGGGCTGTCAGAAGCCACCAGGAGATTGCCATCCGGAAGCTCCACGAAATCGTGATGCTGGCCACCAGGAATCATGTATTCGCGGTAAATTTTTCCCAGAAGGTCGACTTCGATCATTCCTTCTTTATAGTAGCTGCTCTTCAGCACATAGGATGCAGGCATGAGAAGATGCCCGTTCTCCAGCTGGTGAACTCCGAGAGTTCCGCCAATATTGGTAAAGAATCTGATATCTCCGTCCGCATCTACTCCATACAGGGTTCCCATAGTGGAGCAGACAAAAGTCAGGTTCGAATAATCGTAACTTGCCTCGCTTTTCATCTCTGTCTGGATTGTACCGTAATCAACACCTATATCTTCTGTGGTTACTTCAAAGGTAGCAGAAGTCCCATCATCCAGAGTGATTTCAACCTCTGTGGTATCATTGTTGTAAAGACCATAAATCGGGACGATATGCTCCGTTGCCTCCTCAAAAGTCCCCGTCACATCGTTCTCTGCGGATTTCCCTTTCACAGTAACAGTTCCGCCGCAGGCTTCCTCTGTGGAAAAAACGGCAACTGCACTTAAAGGGGACATTCCATATGGATTGACTACAATTAGTGCCTCATCAAGACTGTAGCCGTTTGATGCCTCCTGAAGAAGTGCTTCATCAACAGCAGTCTGCTGTGCAAACCGGTCAGTTACTTCCAGGGCTGCCGCCTGAGACTTGGTATCTGCTGTTTCTGCTGCCTCGGAATCTGCATCCCCTGCAGTTTCTGTTTCCGTCTCATCTGCAGTTTCAGTCTCTGCTGTGGCTTCTGCCGCAGGTTCTGTCTCTGCTGCAGTTTCTTCCTCTGCTGCAGTTTCTGTTTCTGCTGCAACTGTAGTAATAGAACCCGCTGTCATTGTCATCATTACAAGTATTGCAGCCAGTTCCCGATATCTTTTATTCTTCATGCCAGCCTCCTGTGCAATTTTATGATTTCTCAAACACGATCTAATACAAAATCCGCATTTTCATACCACCGTCATGGTAGCTGACGGATTGTCTGCATTTTCTATCATCCTTATAATGCGCAGTGATATTCCTCTGCCTCAAATGGATAGCTAAGCTCCAGACCTTCTGCATTCTCGTCAATCTCAAATGCGATCCAGCCCTCGTTGGAACCGAAATTCAAAGTGGTTCCTGCCATACGTGTCATACCAAGCTCTGTAATGAACTCATCATCCATTCTGCTGTATTCATTTCCTTCACTGTCAGTCAGCTTCAGATTCGCCCAGTCCAAAGTCTCCTTGCTGCCGTCTTTCTCGATCTTCAGCTTAATCATACAGAAGGTCTTACCTGCGTCAGCTTCCTTCTTGTAGTCGCTTGTCTCCACACCTGTATAGCCAAGTTCTACACTTACATTCTCAAGAGAGGAATTGATCTCCACATCTTCTACTGTAATATTCCATCCTGCTACGGAAACAACCTCGCCGTATGCATCGCTGTTTGCAGTCTTGGCTGCTGTACCAGCAGAACTGCCTGCTGCTTCTGTCTCCTTGCTGTCGGCCACCTCTGCACTGTCTGCTTCTGTTGAATCACTACTTGCAGAATCCTCACCTGTACTCTCTGCTTCTGCAGCCGTATCATCTGCCTCTGCGCTGTCTTCTTCAGCGGAATCAGTACTTGCAGAATCTTCACTTGTATCTTCTGCTTCTGTGCTGTCAGTCTCTTCCTTAGCATCAGCCTTGTCTGCGGCAGCTTCTGTCTTGGTATTCTCTTCTTTCTTTGTATCATTTGTGCCACCACAACCAGCCATTAAACCAGCCACCAGAACGGCCCCCATTACCTGTAATAAAACTTTTTTCTTCATTTTTTTACTCCCTTTATTTTTCTGGTATAACTTTATTTCCCTGGAGCATGTTTGAAATAAATATTCTGCAAAATGTGCTGGAATCCTTTTTCAAACACGCTCTGGTCGTGTTATCAACTATTATAACATAGTTCCGCAATAAAGTAGAAACACTTTCTTAATATTGCCTGTAAAAATTTAAAAATTTAAAGCTTTACTGTTTCAACCATTTACAGCAACACGCTTCGCAAAATGTTACCAGTGAACAGCAGCATTACATCACTTAATTTTTATATTTTGTTCCAAATCATAAAATTCGTTCTGATATACAACATAAATCTCATAATCATCCGCTTCCATTCCCTGCAGCGGTACCGGAATGTTCTCATAGAACTTCAGGTAAGATTTCGTATGAAGACGGATGTCTGTAGTATCATAAACATAAGTATTTTTCTTTCCATGAAAAATGATCTGGGAAATCTGGTGATCATAAGCTCCTGCATAAAGCACCTGTCCGGTAAGATGTAATGTAATCTCGCCGTCTTCCAGTACCTGTTCCGGCTTCTTCTGCCAGAAGAACCAGGTCGCTTTTACAGGCTGATATAATTCTCCCATAATATAGTTGTCTTTTATTTCCATGGCTGCTGCCAGATCATTCCAGTCAATTTTCATCTCTGATGCGCGGTAATAATAGCTTTTGATGCTGAACTGATTGATCAGCTCTTCTGTATCATAGTCAAACTCATAGGTCATTCCTCTTCTTTTATCTTCAGAATCCTTCACATGACCGCACATACCAAAAATATGATTACTGTCAGCATCGTAAATAGCAGAAGAAGTGATGGTAGACCATACAGTAGGAATCTTTTTAATCTGTTTTACTGTCTTTTCTGCTTCATTTACAGCATAAACCAACAGATAAGATTCTTTTTCACCATCAAAGTATTTCAACACGTCAGACTTTCGTACTTTTACATAATGATTATCAAACATACTGACTTCTACCGTCTGGTCATCTCCATCCAGATCTGTTTCCAGCTGGTAGGCAGTATGCTGCTGGAACTGATAAACAAAATCCCCTTCCGGCTGAAGCACATATTTCTCATATTCTGTGCCTTCCCAGAATCTCGGATCGCAGAGTATCCACTGGATTTCCTTTGTCGTCCAGTTCAATTTGACTACAGATTCCAGATTTCGCGGACTGATCACAATGGTATCTGTCTCCGGCTGATAAGACACAGTGTTTAAATGGGTCCAGTCAACTCGGTCCTCATATTTCCCTCCAAAAATATCTTCCATTATCAGTTCATTTACAACTTCTCCGGTCTGTCTGTCAATTTCCTGGATTTTGTCCTCAATGTGACCTTCCAGGGAACTGGTCAGGACCAGAAGATTTCCATCCGGCTCTTTTTCGATTACTTCATGGTGATTTCCACCCGCCACATAGTACATGGTGTAGGCGCGTCCCAGATAATCCATCTCATAGAGATTGGTTGTCTGCGGTTTGGCCTGGGATGGCATAAAAGCTTCATTGGAGGCAACTATCATCCTGCTATTTGACAGCATATAAATTCCAGAAGTAAATTCTCCGCTCATGTACCAACGGATATCTCCCATACAGTCATAAGCAAATGGGAAGGTTGTCCGCTGTCCATATACCATAGTCAGTTCAAAGGCAGATTCACCGCTTGTTTTCACCGGTTTCACAGCATCATCCAGTTTATCCGGAAGTTCATCCGTTGTAATAGTGATTTCCTGGGAATCTGTAACCTTGCCTGATTTATCCAGAAGCTCCAGAACAACTGTATTTTCCATTGCCGGGTAAAGACCGATCACCGGGATTCTGTGTGAAGCAGCAGATTCCACTTCTCCGCTGATATCTGCGGCTTCCGTTTTTCCCTTGACCGTAAAACGCACCGCACACTCTTCTTTTGTGTCGAAAATAATCACCGCTGTCAATGGAGAAACCTGATAAGGATTCTGGATCACCATAGGCTCCTCCCAGCTGTATCCATTCTCCAGCTCAGCCTGCAGCTGCTGGTCGATTTCATAAGAGGATGCTATACGTGTGGTTTCTTTTGGAATGTCTGTTTCGATCTCATTTGCAGAACCGTCATTCTCAGTTATGTAAACCGGATTCTCCAGATTCATGGAAGCATTCAATTCCTGGTCATAATATCCATATTTTTTCCTTCTTTTTTCCTGAACAGAATACGGAATCTCCTGACCAGTAAGCTTCATATATGTATTATAGATTCCACGGCGCTTTTTCCAGCATAAAGCGGCAAACAGCACAGCTAAAATTAAAAATATAATAAATACTGCAATTTTTGTTTTTTTATTCCACTTTCTCATTTTCCCAAATCCCTGATTTCCGGAAGCTGAAGCCAGAACAGCACTCCGTTCTCCATATTTTTAGCTCCGCAGCTTCCTTTATGTTTATCCACAATCTTTCGGACCACAAAAAGTCCAAGACCAATGTTACGTACTTCATTCTCAGATGTGACTGGTTTCTTCTTCTGGGAAGTTGTGTAAAAGCTGTCCCAGATATGCTCCATCTGCTCTTCTTTAATCTGCGCTCCATCGTTGTAGACTTCCATACGTATCTGCTTTTTCTCTTTCTTCAGAGTAATCCGGATCCGCTTTCCCTGCTCTGTGTGCTGAAACGCATTCATCAGATAATTGTTTACTGCTCTTTCCAGATACATGCGGTTTCCGTATGCGAAACAGTTCTTTTCGATTTCCTGTTCCACTTTGATCTCGTTTTTGCGGAACATAGCATCATATCGAAGAAGCAGATATTCTATCATTTCTGATACATTTACACGGCTCATTTCCATGGAACTCATCTGATTGTCCAACATGGAAAAATCAAGGAGTTCTCCTACCATTCTGGACATTTTGTCCAGCTCCTCGTGAATGGAAGAATAATAGTAGGAACGATCAATCTTATCTCCTGCGATTTCCAGCATTTCCACCTGGCTGGACACTACTGCAAGAGGTGTTTTTAATTCATGGGAAATATTCGCCACAAATTCTCTCTGGCTTTCCAGAAGCTGATAGTCAGACTGCTTTGCTTTTTTCTCGGTACTTGCTTTACTCATTTTTTCCAGGAAATAGCTTAATCCCACCATCAGAAGCAAAACAACCGCCAGATATAATCTGGTTCCCTCAATCACTTCCAGAACTGACTGAACATCTTTTCGCAGGTAAACATAGAATGTATGTCCATCCTGTATAATCTTCCCACGAAACATCAGAATATGCCTGGATTCCATGCGACGCTGTTCCAGGGTTCCTTCTTCTGTGTACTGGGCAATTTTGTTTTCTATGTACTTACGGGCATGCGTGGTCTTCAGAGATGATCTGGACGTATAAATCTGCTCATAATTTTCATTCGCAATTACAGTCTCAAATTTTTCTTTCTGATAATCACCAAGTGTTTCTTCGTCGTCCTCGCTAAGTTCCTCAAGATCCATGTCATGGATATCTTCATACAGCTGACGCATGATTCTGGCCTTTGATGAAGTATATATGGGATAACAGCACACGCTATACAGCATGACTGCCACCGCAAAGGCAATAATCTGAATCCACAGAGCTTTCCCAGCTCTCCAGAAATTTTTTTTAATTTTCATGGATGTCCTCCCCGAAGATGTAGCCCACGCCGTAAACAGTCCGGATATAATTGCAGCCTTCTCCCATTTTTTTCCGCAGCTGCTTCACCAGAGTATCAATGGTCCGCACATCACCTGTATAATCGTATTCCCACACCGCATTCAGTATGGTATCTCTTGGCAGAACAATTCCCGAATGCTCCATGAAGTAAACCATCAGATCAAATTCCTTCCTGGTGGTGGGGATATGCTGCCCTTTGTAAAATAAAAGCTGTGCATTTACATCTGCCTGCAGATCGTTGTATTCCACCATAGTCCGCAGCTTCCCGGCACGCTTCAGCACCGCCTCAATGTGCATTTTCACAAGTGCCAGAGTAAAGGGCTTGGTGATATAATCATCTGCACCTTTCTCAAATCCGCTCATCTGGTCTGCCACTGCCGACCTTGCAGACAAAATAATAACCGGAACCTCCGATATTTTCCTGATCTCTTTCAATACGGTATATCCGGAAATATCCGGCAGCATAAGATCCAGAAGGATCAGATCCACCTTCTGCTTATTCTGGCAAAAATATTCCAGGGCTTTGTTCCCGGTCAGTGCTGTCTCTACTTCATAGTTCTGAATCCTCAGAAAGTCAGAAATCGTCTGTGCTAATTTCGGTTCATCCTCTACAACAAGAATCTCTATTTTTTTCACGGCTCTTTCCTCTCTCTTAAAGCCTGTCCCATAAGGCTTTCTGTATTTCAAACAGGCTTCAATGCTCTGTAAATCGTTGCGGTTTCCCATCAGACAGAAGCCGCAATTTACTTTAATATAGTATCATGTGATTTTGATGGAAATATGAGAAAATAAGTTTTCTTTTGACGCAGAAAAATAAAAATGCCACAAAATCACCACTTTCCGTGACTTTGCGGCATTTTTTTTAGCAACCACTTCCAAATTCTATTTTCTCATGGCTCCCTAAAGGACCTCTATCTGGCAGGCTTTCATCGCTTCCAGCGCCCGCTCATGACTCTCCGGTGTCACTCCGGCGCAGCAAAGAGAGTCTACCATGATCGGTACCTCCGGCAAAAATGCTTTCAGCAGCATAGCATTGGAAATCACACAGATATCTGTGCAAAGCCCTACCAGTGTAATGCTGTCAATGGTCTCTGATTTATTAAATTCTTTCAGGACTTTTCCCAGAGTTTCGCTGCCAAAGGCTGGCTTGTCAATGGGTCCGGACTCCAGAAGCTCTGCGATCTCCTCCCGGATCTCCCAGCCATAGGTGCCGCGGATGCAATGCTCTACAGGAAGCATTCTGCCTTCCTGGGTCTGCAGATAATCCCCACCGTGAGTATCCCTGGTCGCCAGCACAAGACCATTGAAATTCTTCACTCTGTCCACCACATTAGGCACAATGGCTTCCGCCTCCGGTGTGCCAAGCGCTCCGTCAATAAAATCATTCTGCATATCGATCACAACTAAAATATCCATATTTTCCCCCGTACTTCACATGTTTTTTAACAAAATTTTTCTCAATTCATCCCAAACACCACATATTTTTGTAAAACTTATTTAGATTAACTATACCACTTTATTGGAATTTCGTATACCGAAACGGTCAGATTTCTGAAAGATTTTAAAAATTTTTCCAACCATTGCGGATAATAATGTTTTGATGAATCTCTTCGCATATAGTATAATACAATTAACAACCACAAAAATTTAACACCGCTCACATACAAGGAGAATTACCATGACCAAGGAGAAATCCCCTGCCCGCCAGGGACCAAGATACATTTTCTATTTTCTGATGCTCGCCATTCTTGGATGGTTCATTTTCATGCAGTTTTTCGGTGCGGATGAAAGAACTGTCAGCGGAAACTCTCCGTCCCTCCTCTATCCCGGAACCTTTACCTGGGAAAAATCTGACGGCACCACTGAAGAAATCACAGTTCCCGGTTCCTATAATGTTCCCGCAGGCGAAACCATGGTCATCACATCTACCCTTCCGGCAGATTTTGATGCCTCATCTATAGCGATTCGTTCCTCCCTGCAGGACGTAAACATATACATAAACGGCACCTTAAGAGAGCAGTACAGCACCAGTAAAACCCGTCTGATTGGGAAAAATTCCGCCAGCCGTTTCATTTTCTACTCCACCTCCCATGAAGATGCCGGAAAGGAGCTCCGCATTGAACTGACCACCTACACCTCCAACTATTCCGGTGTTGTGAACCAGATTTTCTGCGGAGATAAAGCGGACATCTGGCAGCTGATCTTCAACCATTACGGACTGGCCACTTACATCGCATTTTTCACCCTGTTTGCAGGACTGACCACCATTCTTTTCAGCCTTACCCTTGGTTTTGTGTACCACACAAGCTTTGACATGGAATATCTTGGCTGGTGCATGATAATGGGAGCAACCTGGATGCTGGGCGAGTCCAAAATCCGCCAGCTGCTGATTCCAAACTCATCTGCCCTGGCTTCCTTGTGCTTCGTTATGATTCTCCTTGGACCGATTCCCCTTCTGCTTTATGCAGACAATGTACAGCACGGACTTCACCGCAGACTTTATCATATTGTAATCGGAATCTCCCTGCTGAATTTTACAGTCTGCTCTATTCTAGCCATAGCAAATATTGCAGACTACATTGAAACCCTCCCCCTGGGGCAGATCATACTGATAGGTACTTTCCTGATGGTGTTTATCCATCTTTGCCTCTACATCCGAAACAGAAAAAAAGCCTCAGACCATCTTCTGCTCCTGGCTCATTTGCTCATTTTGCTTTGCGTTGCTGCTGAATGTATCTCTGTATATTTTGTCACATCTCTGTCCGGTCTTTTTATCGGCATTGGAATGCTCATTCTGCTGTTTGTCAACATTGTCCGGACTCTTCGAAGCATCCAGCGTATAGAGAATGAGCGCCAGCAACAGGAACTGGAACGCAAACAGAAGCAGACAGAAATCCTTTCTCTGCAAATGATGCAGACTTTGTCCACCACTATCGAGGCCAAGGACGAGTACTCCCGCGGACATTCCTACCGGGTTGCAGAATATGCCGCACTTATTGCAGCCGAGCTTGGATGGTCTTCAGAGGAAATCCAGCAGTTAAAGCATGCCGCTTACCTTCACGATATTGGAAAAATTGGTATTCCGGATCTGATCTTAAACAAGCCCTCCAGACTTACAGATGACGAGTATAATCTGATAAAAAAACATACCGTCATCGGTGCAGAAATACTGAAGGATATTACCTTTGTCCCTCATATTGTTGAAGTGGCCAGAAATCATCACGAACGGTATGATGGAAATGGATATCCAGACGGGCTTTCCGGTGTCGAAATTCCCATTCATGCACGCATCACCGCAATGGCAGACAGCTATGATGCCATGAATTCCCGCAGAATTTACCGAAATGCACTTCCTCCGGAAATGATCCGGGAGGAAATCAGTAAGAACCGCGGGAAACAGTTTGATCCGGAAATTACAGATGTATTTTTAAAGCTATTAGATGAAAAGCGTGTTGTTCTCCACAATATCCGCACACAGGAAATAACAGCTCCACCAGAGGCTGACCACACCATTAACAAATTCATTTCAGAAGTAGTCAGCACCATAAAGAACCAGGAGGATTCAAAGAATTATGATTTCCTGACCGGTCTTCCTATGAGAAGCCTTGGAGAGCGGCTTATTGCAGAATTCATGCAGGAACATAACGGCTGTCTTATTTTCCTTGATATGGATAATCTGAAAAAAATCAATGACGTTTATGGACACATGGCCGGTGACCGCGCCTTAAGGAATCTGGGAACCCTGCTTTCACGCTATACAGCCAACGGTATTGCCTGTCGTCTTGGTGGAGATGAATTTCTTCTGTTTCTGCCAGACATAAGTGCTGAAAATGTGTCGAAACTAACGACACGGCTTTTCCACCACTTCCATTCCATCGCAGAAGCTGATCCTGAAATCAAAGATGCTGCTCTGTCTGCCGGTTTGTATATGTGCACTACCAGCGATACCTTTGCAGACTGTTATTCCAAAGCAGATAAGGCATTATACAATGTAAAGCAAAATGGTAAAAATCACTTTTCCTTTTATCATCAGATCAGTCATTCCTCTTCCGATTCACCAGGTACTGCCAGGGATCTTCAGCAGGTGGCAGACGCGCTTCGCAAAAGTGGCAGCTATGCAGGTGCTCTTGAACTGAATTACCGGGATTTTTCCAGGCAGTATGAATATATACAACAGCTCATTATCCGAAGCGGAAGCCGCTGCTACCTGGTAATGCTCACACTGGAAGCCACTTCGGACACTCCCGCTCATATTGAAGAAATTGAGCAGACACTTTCCCATATGGAACAGGCTATCCAAAACACCATCCGGCGTGTGGATATCTGTACCAGATACAGTTCCATGCAGTATCTGATCATCCTGTTTCAGCCGGTTGAATCTCAGATTCCCAATATTATGAAACGTATTTTTATGCAATACTATAGAAAGGCAAAAAGCACTAACTTTCTGCCCACATATAAATATCTGTCTATGGCAGAAAATAATATGGATACAAATCAAAAATAAAAGCTTCTGACAGATACAGGATTTTTCAGTCCTGTGTCTGATTCAGAAGCTTTTATTTTTGGGGGATGACCATATCACTTTGAATATTTCTCTACTTTTTCCTCATACTCTTCCTGACTTGTTATCTCATGCTTCACAATATGCCCATGGTTCTTTTTCTTTGCAGTCAGATTCCTGCCAGGTCTTGGTGCATACTGATCCTCCGGAATCTCCAACGCATTTGCCACTGCATGAATAACCCCATTGCTGCTGTAGGTTGCTCCACTTACCGCGTCTACATTCAGACTCTGCTCAGCCTTCATCTGTTCGATTACAGCTGGTGCTGCCCTGAAAAAGTATTCCTCTGTATCACAATAGGAAAGAATGGAAATATCCGTTACCTTCTGTTTTTCAACTGTAACCTGAACCTCCACATCCCCTCGAAATGCATCGGCCGAGCCGGTATAAATGCCATCTGTCAGATTCTGAAAACGTCCAGCCTCTATAAAGGATTGCTTATCTTCAGATTCTTCCTGTTCAGGTTTCTTCCCTTCACCTTCGTCATTTCCCAGTGCTTTATTCACAGCTTCAATCAAGCCGTTACTGCTGTAAGTCGCTCCGGAAACTGCATCTACATCTGTATTCTGCCTGCTGATCATCTCCTGGAAAATCCTGTTTTTCGCTCTCTCCATATAAGACTTATCATCTGCATAATCATCCAGTACAAGCTCCGTTATCTTCCCATCGGCAACCTTTACCGTAACCGTCACCTTGCCTCTGTAGCCCTCACCGGTTCCTGTGTAAATACCATTCTGAAAGTTACCTCCAGCATCATTTTCTGCCGTTTTTTTCACTGAATCTGCCGTTTTCTCTTTAGCCAGATTTCCTGCTATAAGGAGCTGTGACACCATGATGGTAGCACAGGTAACGCCCACTCCGATCAGCACTCCATATCTGCTTCTAAAGTGCGCATTCCCTTTCGGACACCAGCTTACACACTTCTGACAGCTGATACATTCTCCTCCGGCAATCCTGTCTTTCTTCGTAAGATCCATCCCCATGGTGCATTTCGAGGTACATAAATGACACTTTCCGCACTCTTCCCGCGGCTTATCAATTTTCAGGAAAGATGTCTGTGAAATCAGTGAATAAATTGCTCCCATAGGGCAAAAATATCTGCAAAAAAATCTCTGTACAAACAGTGAGCCAATAAAGATTAAAAGAAGCAGAACTCCTCCAACTGAAAGCAAAGGCTTCAATCCTGGCCAGTGTCCAAATGAAACATACTGCCCAAACACCTGCCACGGGCCGGCTGTTTTCACAGCTGTTACACCACTCCATATGAATATTATAAAGTAAAAAAGCACTGCATACTTGGCAAATCTGAATATCCGGTCATCCTTTTTCAGGTTTCTTTTTCCCGGAAATAATGCCCGCAATCTGTGTGATCCAAGCCATAGCAAATCCTGCACTGCTCCAAAACTGCAGAAAAATCCACAGAAAAACCTTCCCACAAGTACTGTTGCCGGCACAGTTGCCAACAGCATCCATACCGAATACTTCACACTTTCCCATGAAATATTTCCCTTGTATATGCAGGAAACAATATTTCCCACAGCTGCGAATTCCCCTTCAAATAAGCCCGGAATTAAAGCGAAGGACAATATCTGGATAACCACTTTGATCCAGTTGATTTTCTTATTTTTCAGAAAGTTTTTTCTGTTCATTCTTTATACTCCTTAGAGCGGGTCTGAAAAAGACTCTAATACAAGTCTTCGATTGTAAGCAGCACCGCATTTTCTCGCGCCGCCCTTTCCTTTACTGACTCTGTGAAACCAGATTTGCTGAAAAACATAAGATACTTTTCCTCTGCATTTTTAAACATTTCTGCAGCCATAACCAGGTCATCATACTCTTCCATAGGCATTGGTTTATTTCGAAACTTACATTCACAGAGCAACACTTTCTTTCCCGTTTTATCAAACGCAAGTATATCAACATCATCCTGCGCTTTTATCAATAGATTATTCCCCCACCATTTTCCCATTTTATATGGAATAAACGGAAGTTTCTTCGCAGGAAAGCTCCAGGCCCAGCATGGAATAATAATTCTGATTTGTAAAAAGGAATCTGTACCAGAACTTATAATAATTATCTGTTATCTCATAAATCCCTTTTTTACTTGTTTCTGGCTCGGTACAGGGAACACACTTCTCAATTAATCGCAGAGTCTGCAATGTAAGCATATATTTGCTGCACTTGCTTTTCTCTTCATGAATTCGATCTGCAATCTCACGAATCTTATTACATCCATTGGAAATCGCCTCTAAAATGGAATTGTATACTGAAGGCTCTCTTAATTCAATCCTCAAAAGTGTCTGGGGTTCATCATTCAAAAAGGCCCTTCCGTAAGCAGATTATTTTTTATATTTTCCTCCAGTGAAATCTCAGAGGAAAACGCCTCCAGATGTCATTGAAGGATTCGGTTCTGCCAGAAAAGGAAGCTCATCAATAATCAATACCAATTTTTCGTCTGAAATTTTTCCTGTAATATATTCAAATGCAGCTTCCCAATTTTGAAAAGAAGATATAAAAGAGCCTTCGAAAAATGTTTGCACCATCTTGGAAAAGTTCAGAAGATTCAAAGAATCATTCTTCTCTGTGCAGAAAAAAACAGGGCTTTATGTCTGCCGGCAAATTCTCTTAAGCAGCCTCCTCGTTGTCAAATCATAAGCGCCGTAAACAAAATATACTACTTGCAGTAGTATACTTATAAATAGTATATTTTATTCTGTGATATTTTCAATCGATTTTCCATATTATTTTAAGAAAATATGTTCGCCAGTTTCCATATCCTCTACATCCAGGTAAATTGCCCTGCACTTTTGGGGCAATTCTTCCATGTGCATAAGCTCAAGCCAGTTTTTGTTCCAGTCGGTGTGCCAGTGACCGAAATACCAGTGTTTGAAAGATCTGCCCTTCTTGTCGCCGCTGCCATCTGCAAGCATCTCATTAGTCTGGTTCAACTTGTCACATACCCATTGAAAATAGTTCTGAAGGGGTTCTTCTTCCCTGGCTACGTGGTAGTAGCCAAGCGTTTTCACTCGGTATAATGGGCAGGTGTGTGTGATCGCATAGTCTACTTCATAATCTTCTGCTTCCAGATTCTTATTGGAATTGGCGTAATCAGAGTCTGTAGGAAGCTTTTTGGCCATCATCGCAATGTAGTCTCCATTTTTTTCTGCAGCTGGTAATAATTACTCTCTTTTCTTCATATACATTGTTTTGCGTCCTGCGCCAGTTCGTATTATAGCACCCTCATCAACCAGTTTTTTTAATGCTGATTCTACTGAGGAACTTCCAAGACTAGGACATGCAACCAGTGCATCATGTTTCGAAAACTTTCCGAGCGTGTTTTCTGAATATGTCTTTACAACATCATATGCCTTGCTTTTTTTTCCTGTTTTTTCAGCTAATACTATTCTTGCCTCAAACTCTCTATAGCACGATAGAATAATTCCTAACATATATTTAATAAATGGCTTGGGATCATTCTCTCCCTCATACCAGTTTTGATCCGCATTTTGCAAAACTTCATAATATGTTTCTTTTGTATCCGCAATAGCTTTTTCTATACTGATATACTGTCCAACAATATATCCACTTCGATATAGGAGCAATAATGTTAATAGTCTGCTCATTCGTCCATTTCCGTCATTGAAAGGATGAATACATAGAAAATCTAATATAAAATTAGGTATCAGAATGAGCGGATCTACAATACCATCCCCTATAGCTTTGTTATACTCATTGCAAAGTCGTTCTACTGCATCTGGGGTTTCGTAAGGTTCTAATGGCTTAAACAACACCACTTTCTCTCCATTTTCAAGCATCATATCAATCTCATTTGGAGTGGTCTTATATTTACCAGCATAAGAAAATGCAGTATGTTTTAACATCTCACCGTGAAGCTGCAAAATATAATTACTTCGAACAGGAATTGCTTCGTAAGCTTCATGGACAATATTTAGGACATTACGATATCCAAGTATTTCTTCTTCATCTCTATTCCTGGGCGTTGTTTTATCTTCCACAAGCTGTTTTAATCTTGCATTTGTTGTCACAATACCTTCTATCTGATTCGAACTTTCTGTACTCTGTATTTTCGCAATTTCAATCAGGCGATTAAGTTCAACGGGCTTTTGTCTTAGATACAGATCTTGTTTTCCTTTATACTCATGGATTTGTGCAACATATGCCAGAATCTCATTATCCCAGGTCCTTTCCTTAAGTTTGGAATAATCAAATACTCTCATTCCAACTCCTTTCTCCCAAGCTTCTTTTCTTTCTCCCAATATTGGCGCATTTTTGGGAGATATTCAAATATGTTGGGATAATAATATTATTGTCCTTTTTTCTTATCCTTTCAGCAACTGCACTGCCCCGCCACAGACCTTTTCGTGCACATATGCATCTCTGAATTTAATTTAAAGCTTATACTCTTCAATCATGCATTCATGTACTTTCGTTCTCTTATTATAATTCACTCCAACCAGAAGTGCATTTCCAGCATATTCTTCCAGACTTCTGCAATATTCTTTTCTTTTAATCTGGCTGATTGCCCCATCTGCACTCTTGTCCCATTTCAGCTCTACCACAAGTGCCGGTTTATCCTGAAATTTCTTACGTGGAATAAATACTATATCCGCAAATCCCTTTCCACCTGCCAGTTCCCTGTGCATCGTGTAAAAATTCCTTGCAGCATATAAGGCAAGAGATATCGTATAACTCAAAGCATTTTCATCATTATACTGAATATGGGACGTTTCAAAATGAGCCAGCTGTATTCCTTCTGCAACCTGCTGTGGCCGTCTCTGCCAGATTGCATTTAACGTGTCAGCAGATTGCTTCAGCGCAATTGATACCTCCCCCCAGTCCGATGCAGCTACACTGTTAACATACTCATTTCGCACTTCATTATTCGGAATCTTCACCACCTTATTCTCCGAATCATAAGCCAGATAACCCAGATGAATCAACAATGTCAATACATCGTCCTCTGTCCGGAAGGTTATCATATCGTTAGTAAAACTTCCCGTATTAACCGGAATCCTTTCCCCTGCAATCATGCTCAAAACATCATCCTTCAGGCCATCAAAATTCATATCAATATAAACCTGCAAGGCCTCGAATGTTTCTGTCTGATTCCAGTAATTCTCTATTTTTCCAAAGAGCATACTGTTTACAACAGAGCGAGGACTATACACCGACGCCGCCATGGAAAATGAATATCCGTCATACCAGGCTTTTACCTCCTCCATATCCATCCTGTATTTATGGCACAGATATTCCACTTCCACCTCAGTAAAGCCCACATACGGTGCAAGAGGACCTGGATTTATCATGGAAAATTCATCAAACATATTTAATGCAGAATGGGTTCCATATTTCTTTATTGGCAAAATACCCGTCATATACGCTAAGTGAATACACGCCTTATCCTTCAGCAAATCTCTCAGGAAATCCAGGTATTTCTCCTGTGCTTCCTTATTCTGCCTGAACTCCCTGAAAATACAGTCCCACTCATCTATAATAACAACAAATGGACACTTCTCAGTCTCATAAATATCCTGCATGGATTCCACCAGATCCGTATCGTCAAAATAATCCACATCCGGATATTCTCGCTTCAGATCCCGCAAAACAAGTTTTTTTACCCGGTCAACCAATGCTTCAACACTATCGCTTCTACTCAGAAACTCCTGCATATTCAAAAAAATGGTATTATACTTATTTCTGTACTTTTCAAAATCAGGACTCTCGGATATTTCAAATTTGGAAAATATTTCTCTGGAATCACAGCCTCTGCTGTAATATGCCGTAAGCATATTCGCAGCCATGGATTTTCCAAACCTCCGCGGGCGGCTGACGCAGACATATCCCTGCACTGTATTCATTACCCGATTCGTGTATCCGACCAAACCAGTTTTATCTACGTAGATTTCAGAATTTACGCTTTTTTCAAAGCTCTCCATTCCCGGATTCAGATATCTGCCCATAGTTACCTCCTGTGTCCTTATCCGTTTCCATATTCTTATAGCGTAAGTATATAACATTTTTTTGCTTTTGACTACCTTAGAGCCTGTTTGAAAAGGATTTTCGCAAGATGTGCGCCACACTTTGATCTCCATTCTCTTTTTAGAATGTGTTTGAGAAAGGATTCGTCTATAAACTTCATTTCGCAAAGTTTAATTACACCATCTTTTCTGATATCTTGTTGCCGTAAACATTAAAACAATATTACAATTATTCTTTCACACTATTCTTGCCAACCGGCGACAGCACTATTAAAGAAGCCAAAAATACAGGCGGTACTCACCTTTCCTGAATACCAGCCTGCATTTTCCGAGGTTTTTTCAAAATTTTATAGCAATTTCTATCTTCAGCTTAATTTATTAACCGCTTCTGCCAGTTTCAGATACTCCTGGTAATGTTTCTTATACCAGTCTTTCTTCTCAGAATCCGGTTTGTAAATCTTAATACATTTCGCAGCCATATGTTCTGCTGCCACTTCCAATGTCTCGTAAATTCCAGCTCCCACAGCAGCATACATAGTGGCTCCCTGTGCACATGTCTGGTCACTGTCCAGAATGTGTATCTCACGTCCGCTTAGGTCAGACAACATCTGCATAACATAAGGTGATTTCTTAGAAATTCCACCTACCGCGATCATCTTTTCAATATCAATTTCCTGTTTCTCGAAGCCCTCAATCAGACGGTACAGACCACATACAGCTCCAAACACAAGACTGCGGTAGAGATACGGCGCATCCATTCCCAGCGATAATCCGGAAATGGCAGATCTCTGGAAATCGTCTGTATTTGGATAACGGCGTCCATTAAACCAGTCCAGTGCAATTGGGAATGGCTCTTCCGGAAGTTCTTCCGCCTTCTTCTGCAGCATAACCAAAATCCGATCTTCGACTTTTTTGTATAGTTCATCTGAAATACCAGAATTCTCATCAGCTGCAAGTTCTGTCAGCGGCCACTCCAACAGCCTCTTAAACCATGCAAATATATCTCCAAAAGCCGCCTGTCCGGTCTCCACGCCTACGTATCCAGGCAAAATGGAATTCTCAGCCTGTCCACAGTACGCCTGAATATCTTTTCCATTCAGGTTCTCCGGCTTCTCCACGAACATATCCACACAAGAAGTTCCCATCGTACATACAAAAGTCTTCTTCTGAATACCAGCACCCACAGCGCCTGCATGAGCATCAAAAGAGCTTCCTGAAATCACAGTACTCTCTTTTAATCCCAGTTTCTTAGCCCATTCCGGACAAAGAGTTCCAACCTTCACAGTAGACGGCTGCGGTGCATTTCCATACCGCTCGCGAACCTGTACCAGATACGGATCCAGCTGTTCCAGAACAGAAGCTGCCGGCAGACCATTCCACTCGCTGTGCCACAAAGCCTTATGACCAGCTGCACACGCACTGTGGTAAATTTTCTCCGGTCTTGTTTCCCCGCAAAGAATACCAGTCATCCAGTCACAATGCTCCTCCCAGGTATAAGCTGCCTGGCGGATTGCTTCATCATGTCTCACTGCATAAAGGATTTTTGCCCAGTACCATTCCGCACTGTAATCTCCCTGGTATTTGGTATAGTCATTCTCACTGTTGTTCCTGAATAACTTGTTTATCTCGTCCGCCTCAGCAGCTGCAGCGTGATCCTTCCAGAGGAAAAACATGGCGTTTTCATTCTCTGCAAACTCATCAAGCAGTGCCAGCGGAATTCCATTTTTATCTACCGGAACCGGAGTGGAACCAGTAGTGTCCACTCCAATTCCAATCACATGATCTTTCTGCTCTTCGGTAAGCTCTGCCAGTGCTGTCGTAATGCATTTTTCCAAAGATTCCAGATAATCTAATGGATGCTGGCGGAAAATGCTGTACTCCGGATGCTGATAGAGTCCAGCTTTCCAACGTGGATAACAGGCAACACCCTGTCCAACATTTTCCCCAGTCTCTGTATTTACAATAAGCGCACGAACAGAATCACTTCCGAAGTCAACTCCAATTACATAACTTTCTGCCATTTGCTTAACCGTTTCTTTCCTGTAATTATTTTCTGGAAATTGCTTTCTTTGCTTTCTCAGCAATATTCTCAGGGGTTAATCCGTAATGTTTCAGCAGTTCTGCCGGAGAAGCGGAATGTCCAAATGTATCCTGAACTCCAACAAACTCAGTCGGAACACTCTTGTTCTGAACCAGAACTTCTGCAACAGCTGCTCCAAGTCCGCCGATCACATTGTGCTCTTCTGCTGTAACAATTGCACCGGTCTCTTCTGCTGCTTTGAGAATGATATCACGGTCAATCGGTTTAATTGTATGCATATCAATAACTCTTGCACTGATTCCCTCAGCCTCCAAAAGTTTCTGTGCTTTCAGAGCTTCCTGAACCATAAGGCCACATGCAATGATTGTAACGTCTTTACCATCTTTCAGCTGTACGCCTTTGCCAATCTCAAATGAGTAATTCTCAATTGTATCAGTTACACACTCAACTGCCGGACGCCCTGTACGGAAATAGCATGGCCCCTGGAAATCAAGCATAGCCTTTGTTGCAAGACGAGTCTCATTTGCGTCACATGGAACAATTACAGTCATTCCCGGAATTGTACGCATAAGGCTGATGTCCTCAAGAGCCTGATGGGTTGCACCATCCTCACCAACTGTAAGGCCAGCGTGGCTTCCTACTACCTTTACATTTAATCCTGGATAGCAGACATTGTTTCTTACCTGGTCATAAACACGGCCTGCTGCAAAAATAGCGAATGTATGTACCAGAGCAGTTGCTCCACATGTTGCAAAACCAGCTGCTACATCTACCATGTTTGCCTCAGCAATACCGATGTTGTAAAAACGTTCCGGATATTTCTCTGAAAAATAAAGTGTCATGGTGCATTTCTTTAAGTCTGCGTCAAATACATAGATGTTCTCATCTGCACCAAATTCAGCTAATGCACGTCCATATGCTACTCTTGTTGAAATATTCTCTCCCATTTTATCAGTCCTCCAGTTCCGCAAGTCTAGCATCCAATTCAGCAAAACATGCCGGCCACTGTTCCGGTTTTGGCTGTCCGCCGTGGAAGTCAACATTATTTTCAAATAAGGAAACGCCTTTGCCTTTAATAGTATGTGCTACGATTGCAGTAGGTTTTCCGGTTACTACAGAAGCAAGCTCTACAGCGTCTGCGATCTGCTCTACATCATGTCCGTCGATTTCGATCACATTCCAGCCAAATGCTTTGAATTTGTCACCGATCGGGTATGGAGACATAACTTCTTCCAGAGAGCCATCCAGCTGAAGATTGTTATTATCTACAAATGCGATCAGATTATCAGCTTTATAGAAGCCTGCACACATAGCAGCTTCCCAAACCTGGCCTTCCTGAATTTCACCATCTCCCATGATACAGAATACACGGTTTCCAGTCTTATTTGCCTTTGCATACATAGCCATTCCAAGAGCCGTGGAAAGTCCCTGTCCAAGAGAACCCGCAGACATATCAACACCTGGCACATGAATCTCTACATGTCCGGAAAGATCACTGTCCAGTTTACGGAATGTAGAAAGATGTTCTACCGGGAAAAATCCCTTGAGAGCTAATGTTGCATACATTGCCGGTGAGCAGTGTCCTTTGGAAAGAACAAGTCTGTCACGGTCTGGCTTGTCCGGGTTTGCCGGATCTACATTCATTTTGTCGAAATACAGTACTGACATAATATCACAGATGGAGAAAGATCCTCCAATATGTCCGGAACCTGCAGTCTGGATTGTCTGCAAAGCTGTTTTACGAATTTTTGCAGCCCATAACTCCAACTCTTTTTTCTTCTTGCTGTCCATTTGTTTAGTCTCCTTTTTGAATTTATATGATTATTTTGCTGCGTTCTGTTTTTTCTGTTTCACCATATCAACATAAACTGCTGCGATGATGATAATTCCCTTTAATACAAACTGCCAATAAGAGTTGACATGCATTAAGTTTAATCCATTTGAAATAAGTCCGATGATCAGAACACCGATCAGAAGTCCACCTACAGAACCGGTACCACCGAAGAAAGAGGTTCCACCAAGTACTGCTGCTGCAATCGCATCTGTCTCATAACCTTCGCCTGTGGATGGCTGTCCGGAAGCAAGACGGGAAGCAAGAACTACACCGCAGAAGCCAGCAAGCGCACCACTGATTGTCCATACAAGAATTTTAATCTTCTTTACATTAATACCGGAGAAACGAGCGGATACTTCGTTTCCACCAACTGCATAGATATGACGTCCTGTCTGGGTTTTATTAAGGAAGAAATAGTCCAGGATCAGGAAAATGATCATATATACAACTGGAAGCGGAACTGGTCCAAGAGAACCCTGTCCGATTTTTGCGAAACCATCGTTACCATAAGCTGTTACAGGAGATCCGTTTGCTACCAGATAAGCAGTACCACGACAGAAGGACTGCATTGCCAGTGTTACAACGAATGGATGGATTCCTGTGTAAGCAACAATTACACCATTCAGTAAACCGATTACAACACCAATCAGAATACCCATAAGAACAGCAAGCTGTACCGGGAATCCCCACCACTGGAAAGCTGCAACGGTCATAACACCACTCAACGCTGCAAGTGCACCACCGGTCAGGTCGATACCAGCAAGGATGATTGCCATCTGAACACCGATTGCAAGGAAGCAGTTTGTTGCACATGTTCTTAACAGGTTAAGAATGTTTTTCTGTGTCAAAAAGTTATTTCCAAAGATGGAAAAGATTACGCAAAGAATTGCTAAGCCTAATAAGATTCCCCAGTTCTGGGAAAAATAGTTTTTTACAGCCCGGCCTACGTAGCTCTGTGATTTTTTATTATTCATTGTTGGATACCCCCATAGCGTACTTCAAAATCCGTTCCTGATCATACTCATCGTGACTTAACTCACCCATGATGTGACCTTCTCTCATGATCATCATTCGGTCACTCATGTTCATTACTTCAGGCATCTCTGAAGAAATCAGAATGATTGCCAGTCCCTGTTTCGCCAGGTTGTTGATGATGGTATAAATCTCTGCTTTTGCACCGACATCAATTCCTCGAGTCGGCTCATCCAGGATCAGAATCTTCGGATCAGTAGCCAGCCATTTCGCCAGCAGTACTTTCTGCTGATTTCCACCTGAAAGAGTAGAACAGTTTACAAGAGATGAAGGAGTCTTAATGTGAAGTTTCTCGATTCCGTCCTCTGTGATCTCATCTTCTTTTCGGGTATTTACTACCAAATTCTTAATGAAACGATCCAGTACAGCAAGTGTAGTATTGAACTTGATGGTATTGTTTAACAAAAGACCTTCTGTCTTTCTACTCTCTGGAACAAGGGCAATACCATGTTTCTGCATGTACGCCGGATCATGTTTCTTTGTTTTTTCTCCGTTCAGATAAATCTCTCCGGAATCCATAGGATCAAGTCCCATGATTGCTTTCATAAGCTCAGATCTTCCGGCCCCTACCAGTCCGTAGAAACCAAGTATCTCTCCGCTTCTTACCTGGAAGCTGCAGTCAATTGCTCTTTTTCCTGCATTAATGTTCTTAACTTCCATCATGATGTCGCCTGGTTTATTATAAGTACGAACATAGTAGTTACCCAGGTCCCGACCTACCATCAGGGAAATCAGCTCACTCTCTGAACATTCAGCTGACTGACGTTCTCCCATAAATTCTCCATCTCGCATAATGGTAACTGCATCACAAAGCTGGAATACCTCTGCCATCTTATGTGTGATGAAGATAATGCCCATTCCCTGTTTCTTAAGGTCTCGTACTGTATCAAACAACACATCTACCTCTTTTTCAGAAAGAGAAGATGTCGGTTCATCCAAAATTAAAATCTTCGCATTCAGTGAAAATGATTTTGCAATTTCCACCATCTGCTGCTGTCCAATAGAAAGTCTTCCTACAAATTCATTTGGGTCTACATCAAGACCAACTCTCTCAAGAAATGGTCTTGCGGCTTCTGCCATTTTATCTTTACTTACCATACCAAAAGAGTTCTTCATCTCTCTTCCAAGAAAGATGTTCTCTGCAATTGTAAGATATGGCTCCAGCGCAAGTTCCTGATGGATAAATGCAACTCCCAGAGCCTGAGATTTATGAATTGAATGGATTGCTACTTTTTTTCCTTCAATATAAATGTCTCCTGAATCAGCCGGAAAAACACCGCCCAGAACATTCATCAGTGTGGATTTACCGGCTCCGTTCTCACCCATAAATCCCATAACCTCTCCGGCGTGAACTGTGATTGCTGCATTGTTCAACGCTTTAACACCGGGGAAAGTTTTTACTATGTTTTCCATACGTAAAAGTTCTTTTTGCATATTTGTGCTCCTCTGAAAAACTGCCAGAGATTTCACTCTCTGGCAGCCAGTTTTCATTCCTGTCTTCCGATATTTCGAGACAATAACGGATTATGGATTACTGCCAATCTGTTACATCGAAATCAGCAATATTGTCTTTGTTGATCAGAACTACGTCTATAGTCTGGTCATGCTCTACTTCTTTGCCATCCAGAGTATCAATTGCTGCGTCAAGAGCTTTCTGTCCGATTACAGATGGCTGCTGAGCTGCAGATGCTGTAGCAGAACCGTCAGCAACATATCCCATGAAGTCCGGGTTACCATCAACACCATAAATCAGGATGTCATCTTTGCCTGCTGCCTGAGCGGCCTGTACACATCCAAGAGCGCCCATATCATTGATGCAGAAGAATGCTGCAAGGTCATCATCAGCTGTTAAAACATCCTCTGCTGCTGTCATTGTCTTAGCTGTGTCACCTTCTGTATCTGTTGTAGATACGATTTCGAAGTAATCACCAACTGTATCAAGGAAGCCCTGCTCACGCTGTACACAAGCTGTTCCGGATGGCTGATCCATAACTGCGATCTTGGAACCCTCGTCCAGTTTGCTCATCATATCGTTTGCACACTCAACACCTGCTTTGTAGTTATCGGAAGCGATAATACTAACAACTTTGTCGGATGCATCAACTGCTGTGTCTACGTTGATAACCGGGATTCCAGCATCTTCGCAAGCCTGAAGAGCCTCTGTTACTGCTGTACAATCCATAGGAGCAAGGATGATCGCATCAACTTCCTGAGCGATTAAGTCGTTTACGTAGTTGTTCATGGTTGCCTGATCGCTGTTTGCATCAACTGTTACAAGCTGGGAATCAACGTCCATTCCTTTTGCTTCCATCTCTTCTTTGATACCGCCAAGCATTGCGGTCCAGAATGGGTTGTTCATTGTGGTCGGTACATATGCGATTGTGTAGTCGTTTCCAGCTGCATCATCAGATGCATCGTCTGCAAATACAGTTGCGCTTCCCATTGTTGTCATTGCCATTGCCAGTACCATTGCTAATGCGAGATTTCTTTTTTTCATTTCGATTCTTCTCCTTTTTTTACGTTTCTGCTCATTTATTTTATCTTCTGATTATAACTTTTCGAAAAGATGTTCATGGACTCCGGATTCCATTAGCAGGTTCCCATATTTTGTTATAATCAGATGATCAGTACATGTTTCATTGCCTGATTTCAGGCTGGTTTCCACCGCGCACCCTTAGCGCTTCGGATCAGATCAAATATATTATCTCTTCTGCAGAGATTATCAAATGTATAGTAAAATCCACCCAACAGGAAAGAATCCTGACTGATTTTTGAATATCTTATAGAAGCATTTTCTTCCACAAATGCAGGTACAAAATTTCGAATAGCCTCCCGGATTTTGTTTACAAAATCTTTTGTATCCGGATAATCAGGTCCAATAATGATACAATCTGGATTGATCAGATAGATAATATTGGCAATTCCATATCCCAGCATCCAGGCTACTTTATGTACTGCCCATGTGGCCAGTGCATCCCCTTTCCGGTATGCATCAAATACTTCCAGATATGTACTTTTCTCATTTAAAATAGTGTCTGGAAATTCGAATAACCTTTCTTTCACATATCGTGCCGCGCTTTCTGAACCTGCACAATATTCAAAGGTTCCTTTATTTCCCCTTGCCTGGTTATAATTGATTCCCATGTAACCACCTTCACCGGCAAGCCCCAAATGACCATTCATAATATTTCCATTTACAACACATCCGGTACCAATACCAAATCCTCTGGATCGTACCACTACCAGACTTCCCCGCTCCTGACCTTTGATTTCCTCTGCACATCTCCACTCTGCGTAAGCGGAAAGTTTGGCGTCATGCTTGATCATAACCTTTCTGCCAAGTGCTTTTTCAAGTTCAGCTTTCACATTGATCTGGCTTAGCTCTTCGAATTCGGAAACCATGAAGATTTCTTCATTCTTCTCCGGTCTGTTGATAAACAGTCCAGGCACTGCCAGACAGATTCCAAGGATACGGTTATTTCCATATTCATTTGCCATTTTCACCGCATCGGCTTTCAGGTTTTCAACAATTTCCCGGAAGCCATTCTCTTTTTGAAAATTGCAGCAGCTGTGTTTAATCATATTGCCGCTAAGATCAAAAATCGCCAACTGGTAATCCTTACGAGTAATTCCTATGGACATTGTATAAATGTCATCCAGTTTCAAATTAAGCTTCTCGCCTCTTCGTCCAGCGGCAGTCTCACCATTTACTTCAACAATCCCCATTTCAAAAAACTCATTGATGATATTGGTGATCGTTGCTTTCTGCAGGTTTAACTCTACGGCTAACTCTGCTCTGGTCATCATGCCTTTCTCCTGAAGAGTTTTAAAAACAAGGATCCGATTGTTCTTCTGCATCTCCATGCTATTCATTCCACGTCTCATTGCTGTCCCTACCTTTTGTGTTTTTTTATTAAACTTAAGACCGATGTGTTCGAATCATTAACATTCTGTAGTGTTCATTTCTCGTCTCCTTGCATTAATTATATTAACGCAAATCCCCCTAGTAGTCAATCATTTTGTGTTAAATTAATGAACAAATTTCGTGTATTAAGTTTGTGTATGTTTTATATTTTTCTATTTTTGTCGTGTAGAGTTCATTTGTTGAACATTATGTAATAATAAAGGTTCCTATTTCCGTTCATTTGGTTATAAACTTGTGTTCATAGGAAATCTTTTGTATGTTCATCATTTGAATTTTAATCTGATTGGTTCTATTATACGGCAGAAAGAAAATATGAGCAACGAATAACAAAAATTAAAGTAATCCATACCGCACAAAAGGCAATGAACCATTTCTGGTTCATTGCCTTTTACTTTACCTACACTGTAATTGCAAATAATAACAATAAAATTTATTCTCCTTCTCTTCAAAAGAAACCATAATGCGTCACCTCAATTTGACCTCTACAGCCGTAACCCTTTAATATCTTTAATCCGTGATAAGATCGTATTGCAGCTACAGCTGATAATGCCGGGCAGTGTATCAATGACGTTGTGCAGGAAGTGCTCCATTTCATCACTTGATGAAGCAACAGCATGTACATGCAATTTGTCTCTTCCTGTGACACGGTAAATCTGTGTGACTGTATCGTCTTTGTATAAAATATCCGTCACCTGTGCCAAATGCCCTGGTTTTATTTCAATTTCAAAATAACAGGATACAGCCCCACTGATTTTTTGCGGATTTATTATTGTTGTATATTCTTCAATTATCCCCTTTTTCTCCATAGCCTGAATCCGGGCTTTTACTGCCACTCTGGAAATGCCGGTTTCTTCACCGATATCTGAGTAGGAGATACGTGCATTTTCTATAAGTAACTGGATAATCTTCTGATCCAGTTCATCTAAATTATCCAGGTACATAAGTGCCCTCCTGTAAAATAATATCCGTCAGCTTTATTCGATTTCCCAACCAGCTTTACGGCACAATCTCAAGCCAGTAGCCATCTGGATCTACGATGAAATAAATTCCCATTGCTTCGTTTTCGAAGCAAATGCAGCCCATCTCTTTGTGCTTCTTGTGCGCAGCCGCGTAATCCTCCGCCTGAAATGCCAGATGGAATTCGCATTCACCCAGATTATATGGCTGTGGATGATCCTTAAGCCAGGTAAGTTCCAGCTCAAAATCACTTACATCGTTGCTCAGATACACGATGATAAAATCATCGGTAGTCTTTCTTCTCACCTCGTGCAGATCAAGGGCCTCATTGTAAAATTTAATAGATTGGTCCAGGTCTGACACATTGTAGTTTTCGTGAATCATCTTAAATTTCATAGTTCTTCTCCTTTTGTACATTCTGTGTTTTTAATGCGTGACTTATATTGCGGATATTCCGTAATAAACCGCTTAATTACACTGGCATCATTCCAGTAATGCATTGGAAAAATGACATTGCAATCTACATTTTTAAGGAAATACAGGATCCCGTCGGCATAATGATCTCCCTGCCTCGGATCTAAGGGAACAAATGCAGCATCAAAATGCATACCCTTAATTTTCCTAATCTCCGCACGATACGCAGAAGTAAGTCTCTGGTTGTCAGCTTTCGGCTCACCATCCCAGTACCAGTCGTTTAAGTCACCAGCATGATAAATGGTGCCTTCCTTTGTCTTGACAATAAATGCGACACCACTATCGTTAGACAGCAATGTATCCACTTTGGTATCATTATCCAGATTATAAGTCTGATCATGATAAACATATGTGATCTTCAGATCCGATAAATGATTCCTTTTTCGTATATCATTCGCCAGGACTGCCTGATAAGTCATCCCCATATCTTCAAGAATCCCAAAGATTTGTGGGTTAAAATGATCCTGGTGGAAATGACTGCAAAAAACGATTACTTCTTTTTCCTTGTCAAGGTTCGATAGTTCACCCTTATAATAATCAAAAATATAGTAGCAGTCTCTGGTCTCAATTAAAAACCCACTGTGGTTAATGTAAGTAACTTTCATGATACCTCCTTCATTTCCCGCGTTCTCTTTCAGCTATTTCTGAAGCAACACGTCAAATGAAAAACATTTTCTTATAGCATGTTTAAAAAAAGCTTTCTGCAAAATACAGCCAGATACTATAGACTTGATGATCTTCTGAGCGCCACATAGGATATTAAAAAGTTCGCAAACCAACCTGCTGGTACAGCAAGCCAGACGAATTCAATGCCAAAACGCGGTGCAAAAATCAAGGCAACAGACAGGCGAATCGCCAGGTTTACCATGTTTGCAATAAGAAACGGACGCATGATTCCGAGACCACGAAGGACTCCATCGGTTGCCATTTTGATTCCCATAAAAATGAAGAAATAACCAAGCCATCTCATATAATCCCCGGATACCTGATAGGCCAGAGCGGTTCCGTCTTTACCAAGAAACAACGAGGAAATTTGCGTATGCAGCGTTTCAATAACGATGAAAGCAATGGCTGCAAAGCACACATCCAGCACCAATGCAGCCTGGTAGCCTTTTTTGATACGCTGGGGTTTGTTTGCGCCGAGATTCTGTGAAACATATGGCGAAACTGCATTGCCGATGGATACAAAAATCAGGGAAAAAACATTCTCAACCCGCATCGTCGCCGCATATCCCGCAAGCGCCTGTGTGCCGAAGGGATTTACAACAGCCTGTACGATCATCATGCCGATAGACACTGTAGACTGCTGAAGAACCGAAGGTACAGCAATTTGAAACATGGAATATAACTCCTGCCTGTCAAACCAGTCAAAGGGACTTTTATATCGCCGCATCCGGTGAAAGAAAATCAAAAGCGAAAACACGGCGGAAATGCCTTGTGCAATCAAGGTTGCAAGCGCCGCACCGAACACGCCGAGATCAAGACCAGCCACCATCCAAAGATCCATAAAAATATTTAAGACTGACGAAAATATCAGGAGTCCCAGTGGAATTTTTGATTCGCCTATGGAAGTAAACATCGTTGAAAGAATGTTGTACATAAACAAAAAAGGAAAACCCACGAAATAGACCCGCAAATACAGCACTGCATCGTCCAGTATATCGGCAGGGGTTTGTAACGTGCTCATCATCCAACGGGAGGAGCAAAAGCCAAAAATACCAAGGACTATGCTTAGAATTAAAAAGCTAAGCAAGGACGTTGACACAATGGTTTTCATTTTTCCATACTCCCTGGCACCGAAATAACGGCTCACGAGCACACCGGCACCCACACCGGCACCCAGTGCCACACAAATGAAAACATTGGTCAGCGCTGCACATGCACCGACAGCTGCAAGTGCAGAGGAACCCACAAACTGACCGACGATAATAGAGTCAGCCATATTGTATATCTGCTGAAAAAAGCTGCCGAGAATCATCGGCACTGCAAAAACCGTCAGCGCTTTAAGCGGCGCATCTGTGATTAAATATTCATCTTTTGACATTATCATATGCCTCCACAGGTTTCATAATTTCATTTATTCTTCCCTTCATAAGAATTTATTTGTTTATTCGAAATGTAAGTTTTAAGTTACGTTCCGAAGCAATTATATGTGGTTGCAACTAATAAGTCAAGTCGCCGTTTACTCTGAGTTACTGGTCACTCCGTGACCAGTAACTCACTTCGCGATGCACAGAAATCATGCATTCGCATGATTTCGCGCTGAGATTCTCGGGTTTTCTGTGAACCTTGTTCACAAAAAACACCTCGCGGAACGTTACCAGTGAACAGTAACACCGATATTTCACCTTATATATTTTGCTATCACCGGTAAAAGTACATTCATATCAATTGGTTTTGCCACATGATCATTCATTCCCATGGATATTGCCTTCTGTCTGTCCTCTGCGAAGGCGTTTGCTGTCATTGCAATAATGGGGATGGAGGCTTTCTTCTCATCTTTCATTCTGCGTATCCTGGCTGCAGCATCATATCCATCCATCACCGGCATCTGAATGTCCATAAGAATCATATCATAATATCCGGAATCTGCTTTCTCCAGCTTATCCAGACACTCTGCTCCATCTTCCGCACGGTCTGTAATGATCTTTTGTTCCGCAAGCAGTTCTATCGCGATCTCTGCATTCAGATCATTATCCTCTGCAAGAAGAATACGTTTTCCTTCCAGCTTTTCTAATACATCTGGCTGTTCAGATATCTGATCCCTATATACATCCGCTTCTGATGCCATATCAAAAGAAATATCTACCGTGAATTTTGTCCCGACACCTTGCGTGCTTTCTACCTGGATGCTTCCGCCCATCAGCTCAATCATGGATTTTACAATAGGAAGGCCCAGTCCTGTACCAGCGACCTTGTTCTCTGTGGTTGTATGTTCTCTGGAAAATTCTTCAAAGATATGTGGAAGATATTCCTCACTCATGCCAATACCTGTATCTTCACAAGTAAAAATAAACCGGGCTTTCCGGGGATTCTCTGAATCTTTCTCATATATCTTTACATGGACCGCATGCCCATCGGATGTATACTTTATTGCATTGCTGATAATATTCAGCATTATTTCCTGAAGTTTCACTCTGTCACAAAAGATAAACGTATGATATACATCCAAATCTGCCGAATACTGCTGGTTCTTCTTCCTTATATCTTCCTCAAATACTGTGTTTACCGTATGAAACACTGCGTTTATATCCTCAGCTTTCAACTGCAGCGCTATAGTACCGCTTTCAATACGGGCTATCTCCAGGATCTGGTTAATAATCGTCATCAGCAAATTTCCGGAAGAACAGATTTTTCCCAGATATTCCTTTGCTTTTTCCTCGTTCTGAAGATTCTTTTCCAGTAATCCGGAAAAACCTATAATCGCATTCATCGGCGTCCGTATATCATGGCTCATATTAAACAGAAATCGCGTTTTTGCTTCATTTGCACTTTTCGCCAGCTCCGCCGCTTTCTTAAGATCAGCAGCATATTGTTTTTCTCTGTGCTTTTTGCTGGATATCTGATAATAAATTGTAGCGACCAATAATGAAAATATATAAGAAGCGGCAATAGCGAGGAGCCAGTATGAAACCGGGATCCACCCATTCGAAGGCACAATATCAAAATACCATGTGTTATTCGGGATCTCACATTCTATCGTCAGGCTGTCTTCCGGCATATCCTCCTGACTCTGGGCAAAAATAACCTTATCTCCACTGCTTCTGTCATAAGACCAGATCTTATAGCTGAAATCCGCCTCACTTAAGGATTGCAGATTTATGTCACTCATGAAACGATCCCAGTCAATTACCTGGAGTACAAATCCCCAGAAACTACTCTTTCCAGAATCATCGTTTCGATAAACCGGTTTAAAAAGTAATGCTCCGGTTCCTCCCTGCTTTAACTGATAGGGGCCACCAAGTGTATACTCCCCGGTTTCCTTAGCCAGAGCTGCATCCTTTTTCCGTTCATGTTCCCCCAGTACATCCAGTCCAAGAGCCTCTGAATTTCCCTGCATAGGATAGATTTCGGTTATGATCCCTTCCGGTGCCAGCTCAAACGCCTTTACCACACCATCCTCATTGGGAATCTTTTCTGCCAGTTCTGAAAAAGTGTTTTCATCCATATCCGATCCATCAATGATATAATTTCCCAGAAGATCAGAAATCGTTATATAATTGTCCAACTTTTCCTTGACTCTCCTTATCGTACTTTGTGCCATATAGATTCCCGATGCTTTTTTTTCCTTTTCCTGATATCTGAGCATCTGACCACACGCAAAAAATGCAAGCAGGAAAGAGAGAAGGCCAACAATATAGCAATATTTCTTAATATGTTTAGCAGCTGTACCATTTATTTTCATTGAATTTTCCTCATTATGTTTTCTTCCAACTGTTTTTCAGCGGGCTGTGCAATAAAATCGAATGGTATCTATCACTTTCTCATCCGATGCCTGATTAATGTCTGATATCAGAGACAGAATCTGATTCAGAAGTTCCAGCTTTTTGTTAAATTGTCTGTAGTTAATCTCATGTTCTTCATTCTTATTATCATTTGCCTTAAACTTTTCCATAAAATCCCCCAACACTTATATAGAAAATATTCCCCCATTAATGCCTAAAAACAAAAGGAGAACAGCCGATACATATGTTCGAACTGTTCTCCTACATTACTGTTCACTGGTAATGTTCTTTGTACTCATACCGTTCCGTATCTATATGACTTCTTTCTTATTTAGAATAAGTATATTTTTAAATAAAATTTGAAGATACTTTCGTTTCTGCAAAAGTCATTTCCGCTTATATCACTTTCATAATATCACAGACCGTTACGTTTGTCACATAAAAGTTTAAATAACTGTGATGCGCTTCTTTGCATATCCTTTTCCGGCAGTTGCCGTTATACCTGTCGCTTTCAGCACATCATTATATTTTTTTAAAAACTCATAATCTGCTCTTCGTCAAGTCTTTTAAGAATTTCGCATGCCAACTTAACCGCATTATCAAAATCAGCATAAGCTGAAATCCCGTAATGTGTGTGCGCATAGCGAACCGGAACACCAATAACAATGACCGGAACTGCTTTTTCAGTCAGATGTATAACTGCACCATTGGTTGAACCAGCACTGCGAACTGCATCCTGAACCGGGATGCCAAGCTTTTCTGCCAGATCAAGCGCATATCTCTGGTAACGTGGATTGGTAATCATGCGTGAATCAATGTGACGAAGCATCGGGCCACGCTTAATAGCAGTCTGAACCATATACTGCTCAACGCACGTATCATCTGCCGGGCAGCCTTCAAAAACAATTGCGATATCCGGCTTAATTACCTGTGCTGTCACAGTGGCACCACGTACACCAACTTCTTCCTGTGCTGCACAAGCGCCAACAATATCCACATTCAAATCCTGACCAGCCAGAGTATGCATGGTCTTAAGAATTGCCGCACATCCCAAACGACAGTCAAAGCTCTTGCCCACCATCAGATCTGTGGTTTCTGAATATGTAAATGTCACATCTGGCACTACCGGTTCACCGATACGAATGCCGAACTTTTCAACCGCCTCTTCTTTAGAAACAGCGCCAACATCTACCGTGATATCTTTCATATCCAGAGGTGCTTTACGCTCCTGCTCTGTCATGAAATGCGGAGGCTTGCTGGCAGTAAGCCCCGGAATATATTCTCCGAACCGGTTGCGAACCAAGACTTTATGAGCCGGAATATTGTGGTTAACCCAACCTCCGATCTGAATGATGCGGAGAGTTCCGTTCGGGCAGATAGCCTGCACCATAAAGCCAACCTCATCACTATGTGCATCAAGCTGAACAACCGGACGTTTGCCGTTATTTTCTTTACGGCGGATATATAGGTTGCGCATGCGATCTTCTGTAATTTCTCCGAGTCCTTCTGCGTAAGGACGAATCGCTGCAACCACTTCATCTTCGAAACCGGATGTACCGTTTGCATTTGAAATTGCTGCAATCATTTCCAACGTTGTTTTTTTATCCATTCTGACACCTCTTTATGAAAGTTTTACCTTCTTGAACTCAACATCTACTTATTTTTCTGACAATACAGAATTTTCGAGCCGCGCTTGATAAACCAAGTATAGTCTAGGCCAATATGATTGTCAACAATTCCAACTCGATGTGATAAATTGCTTTAAGTCAGCGAGATAATGCCACTTTATCAGTCGGCCATTCCTGATCCAGAATCGTGCACAACTCCGATGCATTTAACATATGTTCATCATCAGTACGTTCCAGCAGGATTTCCATCAGATATAACGTACGGAGCTTCTGATCAAAAGAAGCCCTGATGGTCACCTCCACTTTCTGTCTCAACTTTTTCTAGTGAAACATTCTATATTCTTTGTATCTGTTTTTACATTTACCACTCTTCACATTTAATATCACTTATCTGCTCGATTGGAATAACCGTTTGATCCGTCATAATGATGGTATGCTCGTATTCGTCTATCTTTTTTACAATACCAGAGCACGTAACATAGGAGCCGCCTGCTTTTTTTGCATCGGGAATAAAATAAGTTATCGATACTTTCTGTTCTATACCGATATTATTTCTGATTATATTAATTTTTTCGTTCAGTTGAGCAATCGTTTCCTCACTCAGTTCCAATCGTTCATCGGTTAATCTTGCCGTTTCCTTTATCGCAGCATCATGTCCGGTCAAAGCTGCAAAAGGAGCAAATTGCGCTGCTCGATCCTGAAGTGGCATTTGCGGATGATTCTTAGAGACCGGATGCGGTAAATTGATGATATCGTTATAAGCATTATTTTTCATCCCTTCCAACTCCTTTACGCCTTATGTCCGCCAATTTGTTCATTTCTGTTCCTGGCGGTTGCACCTTCCTGAAGATTCATCCCCTTCAGTACAGCGTTTTTTCCAAATTTCTTTTTGATACTGAGCATTGCTTCCTGCATACGTTTTTCGCGATCCAGCGCAGCTTCTTCCTCTTCCCGCTTTTTTCTTTGCGCCTCATAATCCGTAAAAAGATCCAGCTGCTCATACGCTTCTTCTTTCTTCACAGAACTTTCATCCACAAGCCTGTTTGCTGTGATATTGATTCTTCTGACAAGCAGGTTTCTGTCAACGATCCTGTCATATAACTCTATTACTGCATCCGTTATCATTTTTGTTGAGGACGTCTGCCGTTTCAGATTGGTAGTTCCATGTGCGTGTTTCGGAATTCTTCTTCCATAACGGTCGATCGTAACCTCTCCATGATACTGCTTTCTCCTGTCGGCATTGTTCAGATTCTCAATATCATAACCAACTGTCAACACGATCTGGTCCGTTACAAGCTTCTTATCCACCAAATCCAAAACCATCTGATCCGTCATCTCTTTTACGACCAGTTTTGCTTTTTCAAAATCATAAGGACAATGAAGTACTTGTCCGGCGCAAACACTGTTCATTTCCGGTTTGTAGGCCTTAACCATTTCCATGGTACAGGGTTCATACCCCCAGGCATGGTCGATCAACAGCTCTGCATTAACGCCAAACAGTTTATATAGCAGATCTTCGTTGTATAACTCATTCTCTTTTCCGATGGAACATCTTGCAATATCACCCATTGTATAAAGCCCGTATTCTTCCAGCTTCTTTGCATATCCCTTCCCTACTCTCCAGAAATCCGTAAGTGGTCTGTGACTCCAGAGTTTCCTTCGGTATGACATTTCATCCAATTCCGCAATTCGTACACCATCTTTATCTGCTTTAATATGCTTCGCCACAATATCCATCGCAATCTTGCACAAATACATATTTGTTCCGATTCCTGCAGTTGCCGTTATACCTGTCGTTTTCAGCACATCCTGTATCATGGCCATTGCAAGTTCTCTTGGTGTCATATTATAAGTATGCAGATAATCCGTTACATCAATAAATACTTCGTCAATCGAATACGGGAAAATATCTTCCGGCGCAATATATTTCAGATAAATACTGTAAATTCTGGTGCTGTATTCCAGATAGAGAGCCATCCGGGGAGGCGCAACAA